>Ga0315334_10002778_pt1 | contig 10932 bp, 6 predicted proteins | sample M150034915metaG_FD_205555 | JGI IMG/M metagenome (GOLD analysis project Ga0315334, IMG submission 205555) | Ammonia-oxidizing marine archaeal communities from Monterey Bay, California, United States - M1 500m 34915 | ecosystem: Environmental > Aquatic > Marine > Intertidal zone | place: USA... | reverse complement strand
TCATGGCCTGATATTTCGTGTGAAAGTAAATTCCGGCATTACTTCCCGGGGTCGTCTTAACCTCCGCGATGAAGTGGAAGTTTTTAAATGGCGCAAGCTTTCCATCGTAAAAGAGATGACATCGAGGGCCTTCGCAAACCAATTGCCCGTCGATGACTTTCCAACTCTGGGGGTTTTCTTCTGCGAGCTTCCAACCATCAAGTGTCTTACCATTGAAGAGTGGGACAAATCCATCCTTACTCTCCTCGGCGATAGAGGTTATCTGGAAACAGGCAAGCAGGGTCAGAAAAGCGATGACGCAGATGAATTTACTTCTCATGGATTTATTTTCTGAGTTGTGATGACTGGACGGTGAACCCGTTTTTAACTGCTAGTGATTCGCAAAAAAAGAACCGCTTGCCACAAGTTACAGTGACAAGCGGTTCGCAAAGTGCAAACAGTGAACTTGCAGTGTCCTACAGACCTGCATCCGTAGCAGGAAGTTCATTGTTTTTAATCTTATCACCGAACGTGTTGCCGTCTGAGCTTTTCGCTGCAGCGGACTGTTTGAAACCTTCTAGAATCTTCTTCTTGGCTTCTTCTGGATTGGCTTTGATGTATTCTTTTGAAAAGTCCTCAGCCTTCAGGTGTTTCTGAACAGCCATCCCGTATTCATTGCGGACCTTCTTTTTGTCTTCACCTTTCACGTGACAGACATAGCAACCAGCTTTACGCCCTGCTTTCTTAAAATCCTCGTTAACATCGTCCGCACCGAGGAATTCATTCTTCCACTGTTTACCAAATTCGCTGATTGCCATTGCGGGACTCGCAAGCAACAAGCACGAAAACAGAACTGCCAATCGTTTCATTTAACCTTCTCCAAAGTTTACAAATATTCCCGCGTTAGTGGGTAACCCCCGTCAGGGGGGCTATTTGCGGGGTAGGTGGGTTCTTCTCACATCGGACTCAATCGATCCGTTTCTACAATTAAGTCTCAAACGCGGACAAATGTCAATTCCCAACTTGTTTTCTCCGCAATTTCCAGAGTTTCAAAGCGTTGGTCCGATGGACAGTCCCTCATTTTCGTTATTTTCGAGGACCGGAAGGGTAGGCAGAGACTCCTGTGTAAAGCCGAGCGGTGAAGTGTCCGTCTGCTCGTAGTCAGCCGGGACACGTTCACTAACTGGCGTGCGAGGCAGTGGCATCTTGACCAGATTGGCCGACCAACGCGGGGATTTTTCCTCCGCCCATGGGGGTGGCGAGTTTTTGATGTCAATCATCTTGGTCAACTCGGGCAATCCCTCATCCGAATCGACTCGCAACATGACCTCCCGGAGGTCAGGGCCCACCTGATAAGCGTTCGAACTCCCATGAAGCTGCAACAACCCTGAGCGTTTGAAGCGTTCTTGCAAGCCGGAAAACTCAAAGTGCGGCTGATTCTCATCCACAATGAACACACTTTGCTTCGCTCGTCGGTCAACCAACACTGGGTAGGGTGCGTCCGCATAGGCTCGCATGCGAAAGATCCCCTCAGCGGCGTGGACCGTTACTCGCCAAAACTCAAGAGCAATGAATCCGACGTCGTCAGGTAACAGCGTGCGTGCGCCAGCAGTGTCAATCATGCTTCCCGACACACTGAGCAAGCCATCATCCCAATCCAAGCGGAGCTGAGCCGCATAATCCATATGCAACATTGTCATCTGTCCTCGCACGACAACATTATTCAATTCAACTTTAACCACAGGAAAATCACTTGATTCCTCGTCGTTCGAAGCTGAGTCCGTGATCACATCAAATGCATAAACCCGCTCACGGAGATTAGGATTACTGACGGTAATACTGCAGTCCGTCAAACGTACCAACGGGTTCTCCTTGATTGCGAAGAATGCTCCACCATTGATACTGCCACTCGGCACCTGCCAGACAAAGTGAATATCTTCAAAAACGACTTCGTTGGAACCCACATCGACCATGGTTGAGCGTTCCACCGGAAATCCACCGGCAGACTCGAATCTGATCTGGGTACCGCCACTGACGGTCGATCTGATCCACAGGTCATCCACCTGCAAATCGACTGGTTCGCTGACAATTTCCGGAACCATGATCTCAATCAATTGGACGTTGTACTGTGCCGCCATCGCCAGTGCCTGTTTCAAAGTACTCGCAATTGCAGCATCACCGCTGTCGGTTATCGAGTCCTGTGAACCAATCAGGCGGATGGATTTTGGTGTCTGTGTAGTCCCGGCGCCTGTTGTTTCCGCGTTGGTACTTCCTGTCGCATTGAGTTCTGAGAGAATATCGCTTTGCGAACCTCCATTATCGATTAGTATTGGCGTGAAAATCACTGAATTTTCTTTCACGTCAGTGGGTAACGCCGCATCAGGTAATCGGCTCGGTTCGGGCTGCGGTTCCCACGGAGACCCCTGAAAGTACTCAGGATCTTCTGGGTTTCTGGTCATCGGTAAGATCACATCAGCCGAGGCTTTAGCCTGACCAACATCAGGTATCACCGCCGTTCCGGGAATGATCAAGGAATCCCGACGTGCGGCAGATTCCAACTGCAACCAACCCGCAATAGCAATCAGGACCATCAATGCCACAATCCAAGGAGCATGTTTCTCCAACCATAGAAACATGGGATTGGGCTGGGCAATGGTCACGGGGCTGAGAGCCTGCGAACGCACCAAACCATCTCGCATTGCCACCTCCCGAAGATCAGCGATCAGGTCGAACGCGGTCTGGTATCGGTCTGCAGGATTCTTGGCGAGCATTTTTCGAATGACCGCAACCAGATGCTCACTAACCTCTGGACGCAATTCACGGGTATCGGGCGGGGGCGTGTTGCCGTGGCTCAAGAGCTTTTGCAACATCGTTCCTCCTGGATAGGGAGGGCTACCCGTCAACATGAAGTAAAGAGTGCAGCCGAGCGAATAGATGTCACTCCTCAGATCCGCATCTCGAGGATCTTTCGCCTGCTCGGGCGAGATGTAGTCAAAGGTCCCCAGAGTGACTCCGCTGGCAGTCATGTCTTCACTCAAGTCGAGGTTGTCCGACCTCGCCAAGCCCATATCCACCAATTTGATTTTGCTGTCTTTGCCAATCAAAATGTTCGATGGTTTGATATCCCGGTGAACGATACCGCGATCAGCTGCGTGCTGGAGGGCATCTGCCAATTGGCAGGTGTAGAACACGGCATCATCGATTGGTAACACAGCATTGCTGGTTACAAAGTCGCGGATATTCGTTCCCTCGATGTACTCGAACACGATGTAGTGCCAATCACCATGGCTTCCCACATCGAACACCCTTGCAATACGAAGGTGGTCCAACTTTGCCGCGTTCTGAGCCTCATTTCGAAAACGTCGCTGCAAGTCGGGGTCATCTCCGACGAACGGGATCACCTTGATTGCTACCGTTCGGTCCAGCTGTTCATCATGACCCCGAAAAACCGCTCCCATCCCGCCACCACCAATGAAGGCTTCAAGATGAAAATGGTTGAGATGCGTCCCTAATAATCCCTTCGTAACTGAAGCTGGCGTGCGATCAAGGATGTCCGGCGGAGGTGTCGACTTCTCAACACGAGAGGACCCCCGAATCACCGTATTAGCTTCTGATATCTCATCAACTTCGGCTTTTTTTTCCACCAAGTGAGACGACTCTTCGGTGTTGCCGGTCGGCCCTACTGCTTCACGTTTCGAGGGAGCATCCGGGTCACCAACTGGCTGCACAGCGCGGTGTACCGTCGATGCATCGATTCGAATCGGGTCTTCCGCTGGCATGATGATGAGAGGTTCGGGAAAGCGTTCTGGGTTAATGACTTTCAGATGTCATACGGGTGGCCACTGGCGAAGCTCGCCACATCCGTACTTTGAACGGCTAGCCCCCCGAAACACCACCGCCCGGCCTTAAAGAATTGCCTGAAAACCATTTAGTGACAATAAAGAAAAGTGCTTGTACAGCTTAGTTTCCCACCCAACAACGGTCAACAAAACAGTGATCCGGGACTGTACTATGGTGTCCCGCAAACCCCGATAATTCCCCCAACCTTTAAATCAATCCTCCAATGCAACGCACCGTCAAACCTCCCACACCGCTGTTGGTAGCCCTATTCGTGTTGATCACCACTGTCATTTTCGCTCCCAATCGCGGCAATACGGCCGATTTTTCCCGACAAAATGTGCTGCTTATCATCGTAGATGATCTGGGATTCGCGGACCTTTCCTGCCTTGGCAGCGAGGACATGAAGACTCCAAATCTCGATCAGCTGTATGCTGATTCCCTGAAACTGGGCAGATTGTATGCCAACTGCCCGGTTTGCTCTCCAACGCGGGCATCGGTCCTCACGGGATGCTACCCGGATCGCGTAGGAGTGCCGGGTGTCATACGCACCCATTCCGCCAACAACTGGGGCTATTACCAACCCTTCACTGCAACGTTGCCCCATAAGTTGAAGGAACACGGGTATGAAACGGTCGCCATTGGCAAGTGGCACCTCGGCCTTTCACCAGAAACCCATCCTTTGAGCCAGGGCTTTGAACGGTTCAAAGGGTTTCTCGGCGACATGATGGATGACTACTACAACCATCGCCGACACGGCATCAACTACATGCAAGTTGACCGTGAGGAGGTTGATCCCAAAGGCCATGCAACTGACCTGTTCAGTCAGTGGGCCGTGGAATACATCCGGTCCCGTGGCAAACGCCCAACGACACCTCAGACGCGAATCTCTCCGCAAGTTGAACAAGCAAATGGCGGGGATCCCTGGTTTCTGTACCTCGCGTACAACGCACCTCACACTCCGATCCAACCTCCTCGGGAGTGGTACGAAAAAGTAAAGCAGCGTGAGCAGGGCAGTGGTGGCAATTCGATCAGCAACCAACGTGCGAAGATCGTGGCCCTGATCGAACACATGGACGCTGGAATTGGTGAGGTGCTGAAAGCCTTAAAGGAATCTGGCCAATATGAGAACACCGTCATCGTCTTCACCAGCGACAACGGGGGTCAAGCGAACGTCGGTGCCAACAACGGTTCACTGCGAGGCGAAAAGCAGTCGATGTATGAGGGTGGACTGCGAATCCCAGGTTGCATCCGAGTCCCACGCCAAACGAAAGCAGGTTCAGAAAGTCAAACCGTCTGTTGCACAGCCGACTTCTTCCCCACCATCATCGACCTGGCCGGAATCAATGCTCCCGATGGTATCGACGGCCGATCACTTCGTCCCCTGCTGGAACAGCCAAAGGACGCCAGCGATAACAACTTGTGGCCAGAACGGGAGATTTACTTTGTTCGGCGGGAAGGTGGCCAAAAATACGCAGGTCTGACAATTCAGGCGGTGCTCCATGGAAACTTTAAACTGGTGCATGACCTGCCCACCAAGCAACTTGAACTGTTTGATCTTCAAGCCGATCCGGGAGAAAGCGAGGATCTGTCCGAAAAACTGCCGAAAAAATATCGTGAAATGATCGGCCGACTGCAGCTTCACGTGCAGCGTGGCGGTCAGGTTTCGTGGCAACAGAGTTCGCCGCTCGATCAGTCCAGACCCTAGTCCTCGTCTCACAATGGAATTCCTAGGTGGAAACCCAGATTCATCATGCCGGACTCTCTGAAGAGTACCTGATGGGACCCGATTTCAAACGTCACAAACTTGGGACGAATAGCGACAACTAGCCACTTTTCAGGGACCGGCTTGACTCACTGCAGAGAAACCATTTGAGGGAATCAAGCATTCTTACCGGTTGGACCACTATCTCCGCTGGTCACACCCCACTCCTTGACTCCATAATACCGGCTCAATTGATTGCTTTGACTGGCTACTGTCAGGCATAAAAGAGCCTATAGCAGCAGCAACCACGCTCCGAAGGATTACACATCATGCTGGCGTTAACACGCTCTTTCGCGTTTTTTTTGGTACTCGGCCTGCTTGGATCACCGGGCTTCGCCTTGGTATGGCAGGAGACTCCGGAAACATCGGACAATTCGGCTGCGGACAGTGCACCTCCAGTTGTGGCGAGTGTGATCGCAAACACAGACGCTAGTCTTCCGTGGGTGGCTTATTTAATTCCCTTTCTGGGAATTGCAGGCATCGTCTTCACTTTCTGGAAATCTTCTTGGGTCTCAAAACAGGAAGAAGGCACGGAGCGGATGATCGCGATTGCCAACAATATCACCGAGGGCGCAATGTCGTTCCTCAAAGCTGAATATTCAATTCTCGCCATCTTTGTCATTGTGGTTGCCGTCCTGCTTGGCTACGCCGGCAGCACGCAAGAAAATGATTCGTCACCACTGATCGCCGTCTCCTTCGTCTTTGGAGCGATTTGTTCAGCGTTGGCGGGTTTTATTGGGATGCGAGTCGCGACCAAAGCGAATGTGAGGACGACAAATGCGGCCCGAACGGGACTCGGCCAAGCTTTGGAAGTGGCTTTCGCGGGCGGTGCAGTGATGGGGATGGGCGTCGTCGGTTTGGGAGTATTGGGCCTGAGTTCGCTGTTCATCATTTACAGTGCGATTTTTGGTGTCGCTAACATCACACAGGTGATCACAATACTGACAGGTTTTTCATTTGGAGCATCATCGATAGCCTTGTTTGCACGCGTCGGTGGTGGAATCTACACCAAAGCTGCCGATGTTGGTGCAGACCTCGTTGGGAAAGTAGAAGCAGGCATCCCGGAAGATCATCCACTGAACCCTGCGACCATCGCCGACAATGTTGGTGACAATGTGGGAGATGTCGCGGGGATGGGGGCTGACCTGTTTGAGTCCTATGTCGGTTCGATCATCGGAACGATGGTATTGGGCGCGGCTTTTGTAGCGCTACCCGAATTTGCCGGTGATGGAATGGGTGGGTTGTCTGCCGTGATGCTACCGCTGGTTTTGGCGGGTGTCGGAATCATTACATCGATCGCAGGTACCTTTCTCGTCAAAGTGAAAGATGGCGGAGATCCTCATCACGCCCTGAACCTCGGTGAATTTTCATCTGCCGCGATCCTGCTGGTGCTCACCTACGCGATCATCTCGATCATGCTGCCAGGGACATGGGCACACGATTCCGTGGTCTACAGCAGCAATGGTGTGTTTGTTGCGATTCTGCTCGGACTCGGTGCAGGGCTCGCAATTGGAAAGATCACAGAGTATTACACCGGCACTGGCAAAGGACCGGTGAAGTCGATCGTTCGTCAATCAGTCACCGGACCGGCTACAACCATCATTGCCGGTCTGGGGGTTGGGATGATGTCCACTGCGATTCCAATTCTGATCATCGCAGTCGCCATCATTGGAGCCTACAGTTGCGCTGGCTTGTATGGGATCGCGATCGCTGCTGTCGGGATGTTGTCGAACACAGGAATTCAGCTCGCGGTCGATGCGTATGGACCAATTTCGGACAACGCTGGCGGGATTGCTGAAATGGCCGACTTGCCACCTGAGGTCCGAGATCGCACTGACAAACTTGATGCGGTGGGAAATACCACCGCTGCGATTGGCAAAGGTTTTGCCATTGGTTCGGCAGCTTTAACGGCTCTCGCTCTGTTTGCTGCCTTCCAAGTGACTTACAACGCGAGTCATGCCGGGACTCCGATCAACAACATCGACATCATGAACCCATACGTGATGGCATCCCTGTTCATCGGAGCCATGCTGCCCTTCCTGTTCTCGGCCCTGTCAATGAATGCGGTAGGCCGTGCAGCGATGGCAATGATCGAAGAAGTTCGACGCCAATTCAGAGACATTCCTGAATTGAAGAACGCATTGCAGGTAATGCAGAAAAACGACGGTCAGGAATTTACAAACTGGCCCAAAGAAGATCAAAAGACTTTTCAAGCCGCTGATGGAAAACCGGAGTACGGAAAGTGTGTTGCCATTTCAACACGCGCATCCATTCGTGAAATGATTCTACCCGGCTTGTTAGCCGTTCTTGTACCCGTTGGTTTTGGATTTGTACCCAAGATGCTCGGATTTGACGGCAATACTAACGCTTTGATGCTCGGTGGACTGCTGGCTGGCGTCACCGTCAGTGGCGTGCTCATGGCCCTGTTTCAATCCAACGCTGGTGGTGCCTGGGACAATGCCAAGAAGATGATTGAGGAAGGAATTGAAGTTGATGGCGTGAAGCTGACCAAAGGCAGTGAAGCTCACAAAGCCGCTGTGGTGGGAGATACTGTGGGTGATCCGTTCAAAGACACCTCGGGCCCGTCGCTGAATATCCTGCTCAAACTGATGAGCGTAGTCGCTTTGGTGATTGCCTCATTGATTTAGGCGTTTGAAGTACAGCGGCAGCTAAGTGTTGCCGAGTTGCCCTCTATTCGTCTGTTTTTTACTTCACCGACGACATCGGTCCGTTTACCAATCATGCCAAATCGAATAACCGGGATTCTGACACCCAACATCACGCCGGTAGACGATGCAGGCCGCGTCGATGAAGAGCGTTTGCGAGGTTATGTCGACTGGTTGATCGAGCGAGGTGTCGACGGGCTCTACCCCAACGGCAGCACGGGTGAGTTTGTCCGATTCACGGCAGAGGAACGTCGGCGAATCGTGCAAATCGTGATCGAACAGACTCGAGGTCGTGTCCCCGTTTTGGCAGGAGCAGCTGAAGCAAATGTGAAAGCGACCATCGATGCCTGTGATGCCTACGGCGCCATGGGTGCAAGAGCAGTCGCGATCGTTGCGCCGTTTTACTACCGACTCAGCAGCGAAGGTGTGTACGCATACTTCCGAGAAATCGCGGATCACGTTTCAATCGATGTGACGCTCTACAACATCCCGCTGTTCGCGTCACCCATCGATGTCGCAACCGTGATCCGTCTGGCATCCGAATGTCCGCGAGTCGTCGGAATCAAGGATTCCTCAGGTGACCTACCCAACATGCTGCGGATGATCTCTGCAATCCGCCCAATTCGAGATGACTTTACTTTCCTGACTGGCTGGGATGCATCACTCGCTCCCATGTTGATCGCCGGAGCGGACGGAGGAACCAACGCGACCAGCGGCGTTGTACCGGAACTGACCCGCGCGATCCATCGCAGCGTTGTTGCCGGTAACATTCAGGAAGCCATGCGGTTGCAATACCAGCTCTTACCCTTGTTTGATGCCATGATTTCGCTGGGCGAGTTTCCAGAGGGATTTCGCGCCGGTGCCAGATCCCGAGGCTGGAATCTCGGTTCAGGGCGAGTGCCCCTGTCGGAAAAACAGCAGGATGCCGTGGCCCGCACCCAAAGAGAAATTGACAGCCTCGTTGCGGAAGTTGCAGATCTCGACAAATCGCTCGTCATGCCGCCAGAGACGATCGAGAAAATTGTACAAAGAGTGATGCGGCAACTTGGATCCTGATCGATTCAGCTATCTGTTTCATTGATCAATCCCCCACCCCCAAGACACAACTCGCCATCGACTGTAGCGCTGTCATTGAACAAGGCCGCACTCGAACGGCACCAAAAGCTCAGCGACTGTGCTGCCACAACGCAAGTGGACTCGTTCTTCCGAGGCCGTCAACAGCAAAAACCGAGTCAGGGATCTGCTGACCTATTTTCCATTCAAAGTACGCCTTCACTTCGAACACCTTGTCACCTCCCAGCGTCAGGCTATGCAGTGAGAATGGCAAATGTATCCCACCCACTTTGCGCCAACTTGATACGGTTCGTGCATAAGGCTTAACAACCTTGTGTATCAATGATAGTTCTTCCGGACCTCGTTTCTGCCCTAGCTCGGCAACATGCAGCAGGTCTCTTCCCAGTGATACAAAATCATCGACTTGCACTGGAACGGCACTGCGGAACACTGCGGTTCGAAGATAGATCAAATCGGGGGCTGGATGATACTCAAACGCAGCAATCACGAGATCATCGACCCTGTAAACACCGATGAGATTTCGTGCATGAAGTTGGCACCCTGCACGATCAAAAGCTCGACCCGTGCTAATGCTTACTACGCTTCCAGTCACCCCGCAAATTGGATAGAAAACGCCACACAATCTGAATCGTGCATTCAACGTTTTCGTCATGGAAGCCTTGTGAATCTGTTTCCCAGTTGCACCATAAAACCAACGCTTCAGTCGTAATTGATCGTAGGCTGAAGCCTGGGAATAAACCGCATGAGAGGACTTTTTTAACTCGGGGGCGGAACCGAGCAAACTTTGATCACCAAACACAAGTCGTTCGCGATCGTCTTTGTTGTCGATGACCCAAGTGAATGCAAACCGTCTGGCAATCACCCTCTCCCTTCCATCCACTTTTGCAACCACATATTTTTCTCCCGAAACGTCCACACCAAGTCGATCTGCTTCCATCGTCGTTGACTTCAAATCAAGCAGCCAATTATCAAGCAACACGCGATCTTGCTTGACTGGAACTTTCAACCTGCGCAGATCAACCTTGACCACATTGTGGCCTGACAACTCGCTGGCGACCAAACCGACATTCCAGGAACCGGCCAAGCAAAACACGGCCAAAAACAACCTCTGAACATTCATCGCTCTACTCCGCCAAGGACTCGTTGATTCAAGGCCGCACACAAAATCAGCTTTCTTTACTTTTGTCATCGATACGTGTGTGGCAATTCCCTCACACCCTGCCAGTGCGTTTCTCGTTGCCGGTTGATCCCTGATTCATTCGCCTCATCTGATTCGGACACGACTTTTTTATCCCTATCACATTGCCCACCCATCACGGGGACCCATCGCCCGATGTAATATCCATTCAACGGCACGCAAACCGCGTCATCAAAGTCAATGGCACAACTCTGTGCGCAACGCCAGCTCAGCAGGCAGCGGTGAAAACTCCAGTCGACAACCTGCCATCCTTCACCGGGATTTTCTGCCTGCCTGTAAACGCCCACAACCCCATCAAGGGACGCATACCCTCGATCGTGCCCATCACGATTATTGCAGTCGTAGCCAATGAGGTAACGCGTTGAATGCGCACCCATCACTTCTCGTTTTTGACAGTCACTGCACTGTTTGAA
>Ga0315334_10002777_pt1 | contig 10933 bp, 11 predicted proteins | sample M150034915metaG_FD_205555 | JGI IMG/M metagenome (GOLD analysis project Ga0315334, IMG submission 205555) | Ammonia-oxidizing marine archaeal communities from Monterey Bay, California, United States - M1 500m 34915 | ecosystem: Environmental > Aquatic > Marine > Intertidal zone | place: USA... | reverse complement strand
ATGTTAAATGGTTAACCTTAATAGCTAACAATAATGTTATTGGAATGATAGTTTAGTTACACTTGAGTATAATACTAGGCATTTATAGAGGTCGTGAGAGTTTAAGATATATAGAAGATGGAGAAGCAATGAAAGTTTTGATTTTAGCTGGTGGCTTTGGATCTAGGCTTAGCGAAGCTACTAGCGTTATTCCAAAACCAATGGTTGAAATAGGCAATAAGCCTATTTTATGGCATATCATGAAAACATATTCAAACTATGGATTTAATGAATTTATAATCTTGCTAGGCTATAAGGGTTATGTAATAAAGGAATATTTTTCAAATTATTTCCTACATCAAAGTAATGTCAAGATAGACCTAGGGAATAACAATATGGAGATTCTTAATAGTAATGCAGAACCTTGGAAAGTCACCTTACTCGAAACAGGCGCTAACACAATGACTGGCGGAAGAATTAAGAAGGCTGAGAAGCTAGTTGGAGAGGAGCCATTTTTTTTAACATATGGGGATGGCTTATCAGATATAAATATAAAAGAAACTTTGGAATTTCATAATAATCATAAAAAGACTATAACTATGACTGCTATCCAACCACCAAATAGATATGGAGTATTGAGCATAGGGAATAACAGCCTTGTTTCAGGTTTCCTTGAGAAACCAGAAGGAGACGATTCTTGGATTAATGGAGGATTTTTTGTATGTCAACCTAAAGTTTTTGACTATATTGCAAACGATGATTCAACCATTTTTGAACAAGAACCATTGATAAATTTAGTTAAAGATAAAGAATTATTTGCATATAAACATAAAGGTTTTTGGCAATGCATGGATACTTTAAGAGATAAAACATATCTCAATTCTTTATGGGATAAAGGCAATCCACCTTGGAAAATGTGGAAAAATTAACCTAATGATATTGATAACAGGTGGTTTAGGCTACTTAGGCGGAAGGATTGCTAATCATCTAATAAAAGCAAACAAAACCATCCTATTAGGAACCAAGAACTCAGAATATAATCTTCCTAATGAATTAATAAATTCTGAAGTCATTCAATTAAATCTTCTTAAAACTTCTGATATTGAATTTGCTTGTGAAGGTATAACTTCAATAATTCATTTAGCTGCTTTAAATTTTCAGGAATCTCAGAAAAATCCCACAAAAGCATCAGAAGTTAATAATGAAGGTACATATAGATTATTGCAATCAGCAGTTCAGTCTGGAGTTAAACAATTTGTGTACTTTTCAACAGCTCATGTTTATGGCTCACCACAGAAAGGTGATATTGATGAATCAACTACGCCCAAACCTCTTAATCCATATTCAATGACTCATTTAGAGGCAGAGGAACATGTTTTAAGATTTCATTCTGAGAATAGCATTAACGGCATTGTTTTGAGATTATCTAACGCCATAGGCAAGCCAATGGATAAAGATGTAAATTGTTGGATGTTAGCTGCAAATGTCTTTTGCAAACAGGCCATAGTGAATCGTGAAATTATCTTAAATGGAGATCCAAATCAACAAAGAGATTTTATACCAATTTCTCACATAGAAAATCTTATAGATAACCTACTAGACAATTCTAAAGTGAACTATTATGGAACGATAATGAATGTAGGAAGCGAGAGAAGTCTTTCTATACTAGATCTAGCAAAGATTATTTGTGAAAGATGTGATTTATTATTTGGGTTTAAACCAGAATTAATAATAAATGAGAAATATCATCAAAAAAGAAATAAAGAATTAAATTATAATTGTAAGAATTATAAAAATTTAAATATTCCTTCTGACAGAACATTAGAAGATGAGATAGATGAACTACTGAGATTTTGCAAAGAAAGTTTTAGCAGTTTGTCTTAATAATTTTAAAAAAACAAAAGTAATCTTTATTTGTGAAATTATTAGCTATATCAAAAGCAGCACATACCTTGGTTAATAGAGAGATATATTCGTTACTTACAAACGAATATAATTATGAGATTAAACTCGTATTACCAAAAAAATTAAGGTTATTGAAAGAATATATAGAGTGTGATCCTTATAATAACGATAGTTATGATTGTGTTGCCTTAGACATGATTGGTTCTGATAGAACAAGCAGGTATAGAGGGCTTTTCAAGTTACTAAGAACATTCAACCCCAGTATTATTTATTTTGAAGATGATCCAATGACACTTACTGCGGCTATTTTGGGGATTTGGTGCTACTTGAAAAATAAAAAACTTGTTTGTAGAACAAATCAGAATAGGGAATTAACGCTAAGGTTAGAAATCTCAAGGTTAGGTCTTTTCAGAGGAGTCATCTCAGTAACATTTAAACTCGCACTTTTTTGGGTTACAAAAAACACAGTACATCACATTTTTGTAATAAGTAATGATGGCAAAAAAGCGATTACAAATCTTGGTTATAAAAATGTGACAATAATTCCTTTAGGGTTTAACGAGAATAGATTCAAAATTGACCTCACAAAAAGAAAGGAAAAAAGAACTGAATTGGGCATAGATTCAATTGCAATTAGTTATTTTGGGCGTATCACTCATGCAAAGGGCGTGCATCTACTTATAGAGTCTTTAAGCAAGCTAAAAGAATATAATTGGAAATTTCTAATAGATACCTTTGATCAATATGCAGATGATTATCAGACTCATATTAAGGGACTAATTACTGAAAATGAAATAGAAGACAGGACTATCTTTTTTGATGCTGACCATAATGAGATTTCTGATTATATGAATGCCTCAGATATTGTTGTTGCTCCATCAATAACAACATCCTTTTTTAAGGAAGAATACGGAAGGGTTGTCCCAGAAACTATGGCTTGTGGATGTTTAGTAATTGTATCTGATTCTGGAACACTTAAGGATTTAGTTAATAATGATGAATGGATTTTCGAAGAGGGTAAAATAGATCAATTAGTTTTAATGCTTGAAAGAGCTATATTGATAAAAGACAGGAGTAAATATGGAGAAAAGGCTTCTTTATTTGCCAGAAAAGATTTTGGAATAAAAAAACAAGCCTATCTCATGGATAATGTATTTAAGTCATTATCCTAAGAACAATAATCATGAAAGTTAACGTATCAACAGTTGGGAGATTCCATGCTTTTAATCTTGCTTCAGAACTAGAGAATAGAGGTTATCTAAATAAACTAATTACAACTTACCCAAAATTTAAAGTCAGTGAATGGTTTATTCCGAAGAATAAAATTGTTAGCAAAATTTTTCTAGAAGTCTGCAGAAGGTACGGTGGGGGAATGAAGATTTTAGACCAATATCCATTTGATAACATCGCACATAAAGGTATTGCTTTAACTGCTGCTAAATTTATTCATGAAGCTGATATAAGTATTGGCTGGAGTGGTAATAGCTTAGAAGCAATTAAAGAATCAAAGAAACAAGGAAAAATCTTTATACTGGAAAGAGGAAGCTCACATTATAGTTATCAAATGGAGATTCTGAAAGAAGAGGCAAAGAGACAGAATCTCAAAGATTTTCAGCCTAATCACAAACATTGGGAAAGAGAATTGCTGGAATATGAATATACTGATTATATTTCAGTACCTAGCCAATTTGTTTATGACACATTCACTGAGTATGGAATCCCAGAAGATAAGCTAATAAAAAATCCTTATGGTGTGAATCTACAAGAATTTTTTCCTGTAGAAAAAGAAGATGATATTTTTAGGGTAATTCATTGTGGGGGAATAAGTTATCGAAAAGGCATACCTTATTTACTTGAGGCATTTTCACAATTAAATCTTAAAAAATCAGAATTATGGATTGTGGGTTCAATTGATAGTGAAATAAAGGATTTTATTGATCAATACAAGGATGAAAATATTATATTTCATGGCCCTAAAAAACAATCAGAACTCTATTGGTATTTGAGCCAATGCGATTTGTTTTGTCTAGCATCTATAGAAGAAGGTCTCGCCTTGGTTCAAGCACAAGCCATGGCCTGCGGGCTTCCCATTATTACAACTAAGAATACAGGTGGAGATGAATTTATCGAGAATAATAAGAATGGTTTTGTTATACCTATAAGAGATATCAAAGCAATAAAAGAAAAGATTTTATATTTATATAAAAACAAAGAATCCTCAAAAAGGATGGGTGAGAAGGCAATAGAGACTGTACATAATGGATTTAGTTGGGGTGATTATGGAGATAGATATGCTGACAATTTGGAAGAAATTTATTCTAAACACTTTAGGAAGGAACATTAGTCCAGAAAATGGAAAATTATAATAAAAATATAGCTTGGGAAAAAACAACAATTTTTCTTTTTATTAGTTTCATTATACTCTTAGCAACCCTTAATCCTTTTGAGAAAACTCTAAGCTCTATATTTCTATCCTTAATGATAATTAGTGTAGGCATAATACCCTATATAGATTGGAGAAATGACCCTAACAGACAAGTAATTCTTCCCGGTATAGTTTGGTATGGCATGTTTTACATTATTTGCTTTGGTATAGTAGGATTTGTAGAACATAATATTAAGAGTGGCTCCTATCAGGACTATAGCACTACTAGCGAAAACATCGCAAAAATGCTGGTAGTCATGCATCTCAGTATAGTTTTCACAATCTTTTATTCATTAAAAAGCTTATTTAAGCAAAAGTTAGAAGTTAAAAATACTGACACTTCAACTGATGAAAATAACAACCAGTTTTATTTTGTAATTTTCCTATGTTTTATTTTTACAGCAATTAGAGTTATTGACGATAAGGCAGGTGGACTATTGGTTGGAATGATGGGTACTTTCTCATTTATGTTTCTCTTTTATTTCATATTTGTAAAAAATAAAGGGAACTGGCCACTTGCAATAATAGCATGTCTTGGTTTTTTAGAAATTAGAGGAGCCTTTCAAGGAAATATTAAGCCTTTTGTTGATTTAATATTTATGCTGATCTTTATAAACCTTCGAAAAGGTAAGATCCTAATATTACCTGCTTTAATTTTGGTATTATCAATTCTCATATATCAGCCTATGAAAGGCGTTGTAAGACCATTAATGGCAGATATAGGTATGGGTGGTGTAGAGGCTTCTCTGCGTGGAGTAGATTCACTTGAAGGTAAAGGTTTAGTTGACCTAGTAGATATCGCATCAAGCAGAATGGACAATAATATACTGTTATCTTCTTTTGTTGAACACATAGATTCAGATGATTACATTAAATGGAAAACATTTGAGAATTTACCGTACACAGTAATTCCTAGATTCCTCTGGCCAGGAAAACCTGTAGAAGACCTAGGTAATGAGTGGGCTGTGCAAGAAGGATGGTTAAATAGTGATGATTATATAACCTCTTACAATTTACCATGGTTGGCACAGATGTATTTAAGTTTTGGACTTATTGGAATCTTAATTGGTTCCATTCTAGTTGGCATAATACTTTTTCTTCTGAATAGATATTATTGGACCGCACCTAATAGACCTTGGGATCATGCAATGGGGCTTGTAGCTTTGCTGGCAATGTTCACCTTAGATTCAGATTTCACTACATCTTTCGGTATATTAACAAAATTTATAATAATTGATATATTCGTAAAATTGTTCAGAAATGCTTTAGAAATCGAAAAAGAAAAGCCTACCTAAATAATTGAGAAAACAGATTTATGATAAATAATGAATTAAAAGAGCTTTCTGAACTGTCATCTAAAATTGGCGATAATCTTGATCTGATTCAAGGTGCTGGAGGAAATACCTCAGAAAAAATAGGCGATAGTTTATGGGTAAAAGCCTCAGGTTGTTGGTTATCTGATGCCCTTAAGGAAAATATCTTTATACCAGTTAATTATAAAAATATCTTAAATAATATAGATAATCAAAAACCTGACCCTGTTTCATCAGAAGTAATATATTCTGAGATAACTAAAAATCTCAGGCCATCAATTGAGACTACATTACATGCAATAATGCCATATAAATATGTAGTTCATACGCATTCTATCAATTGCATAGCTAATACAATCAGTAAAGATAATTTAAGTTCATTAAAGGAAAAAATGAGTGGCTTCAATTGGTCTTTAGTTGCTTATACTAAGCCTGGTCTCTCCTTAGCAAGAGAAATTAAAGAAGTTTTAAAGCCTAGAGTAGATACTATTTTAATGTCAAATCATGGGGTTGTTTTTGGTAGTGATTGCATAAAGGATTTAGAGAAAAAGATATTTGATCTTGAGAAAAGACTCAATAAACCACTAAGAAATATTAATAAATCACCTAAATCGAAAGAATTAGAATCTTTAGTTAATGAAACAGATTACTCTTTGCCCACAAAAAATATTATTCATTCATTAGCCTTAGATGAAAGCCTTATCAAGGCAATTTCTAATCGTTCGCTTTACCCAGATCATGTGGTTTTTTTAGGTCCGGGTCCAATGAAGATATACACAAAAAGTGATGCCATTAACATTTTAGGTAACAACAAAAACAATCCTGAGGTAATCATAATAGAAAATTTTGGTGTCATAGTTCATAAATCAAGGAATCCTAATATAGACCTAATGTTATATTGCCTTGCAAGCACATTATTAAGAATCGACCCAAAAGAAGAAATTTTATTTCTAACCAAAAAAGACGAAGCTGATCTTCTAGGTTGGGATGCAGAAGATTATAGAATAGCTATTCAGAAAAATAGGATTTAATTATGCAAATTATTATACCAATGTCTGGATTTGGCGAGAGATTTCGTAGTGCTGGATACTTAAAACCCAAGCCTTTAATTGAAGTTAATCATAAGCCAATTATTGAGTATGTAGTAAGCATGTTTCCTGAAGAAGAAAATATTAGTTTTATTTGTAACGAGAATCATCTTAAAGAAAAAGATTTTAATATGGAAAATATTCTTTATTCAATATGTCCAACTGCAAAAGTAATTGCTATCCCTGAACATAAACTTGGTCCAGTGCATGCAGTTATGGAAGCCATGGGTAATTTTAATGAAGAAGAAGAAACCATAGTTAATTATTGTGATTTCACCTGTTATTGGGACTATAAACATTTTAAAGAATTTGTTGAAAAGAATAATTGTGATGGAGCAATACCCAGCTATAAAGGGTTTCATCCACACACTCTTTGGAATAGCAATTATGCATATATAAAAGAAAAAGCTTCCAAAGTTTTAGATATTCAAGAAAAAAAACCATTTACGAATAATCCTAAGTCAGAGTTTGCTTCATCTGGTACCTATTATTATAAGACTGGGAAAGTTATGAGAAATTACTTCAATAGGTGTATAAAAGAAGAATTAATGGTTGGTAACGAATATTATGTCAGTATGCCCTACAAACCAATGATTCAAGACGGAATGAATGTGATGGTATATGAGTTAAATTACTTTATGCAATGGGGCACGCCTTCTGATTTAGAAGAATATATTTATTGGTCTGATATTTTCAATAATATAATCAAGGAAAAAAAGAATACTTACCATGAGGGGAACTTAATTTTACCTATGGCGGGTGAGGGTAAAAGATTTTCATCACAAGGCTATGAGAAAACTAAACCACTAATAAAGGTTTCTGGAAAACCAATGGCATTACAGGCACTTAGTGATTTACCAGACACGGATCTACAAAATTTTATACTAAGAGAAGATTTTAAAGATCTAGAAATCTTACAGGCTGAACTAGAAATGAAATCAAACAATCCATGTTTTTCTATTCTAGAATCTATAACTGATGGACAAGCAACTACCTGTATAGAGGGTTCAAAGAGCCTTAGTATAAATTCAATAGCTACAATTGCAGCTTGCGATAATGGAATGAATTATGATCCTGAGTTATTTAATCAAATGCTCACAGATGGTTCAATTGACATCATTGTATGGGCTGCCAGAGGTTACCCAGGAGCTATAAGATCTCCAGAAAACTATGGTTGGATTGATTGTGACTCAGAAGGACTCATAAATAATGTTTCTGTAAAAAAACCACTTTCTAACACAAGTATAGATCCAATTATAGTTGGGGCATTTACCTTTAAAAAACTTGGTTATTTTATAGATGCCGTTGAGCATATGAAAAACAGAGATGCAAAAGTTAATGAAGAATATTATATTGATATGGCAATAAATGACGCTATTCAGCTTGGCCTAAATTGTAAAATATTCGAGATAGATCACTATATTTGTTGGGGCACTCCTGAAGACCTGAAAACTTTTGAATATTGGCAATCCTGTTTTCATAAGTGGCAGTATCATGAATATAGTCTTGAAGATGATCCATATATTGAATCTTCTTCAATACCGTCGATAAAAGAGTATTATTCAGAAAGATGGAAGAACAGAAATACCTTATAACCGATCATACCTTTATAAGGTTTGCCATTATTGGTGTAGTATCAAATATTATTAATTTCACTTTATATTCTTTAACTTATTTGATGTTCATTAATATTATTATTTCATCTTTAATTGGATATTTCTTTGGAATTCTTACTTCATACTATTTCGGTAGATTATGGGTTTTTAAAGTGGATAATAAGTTTACATTAAGTGAAATTATTAGATTTGTTTCAGTCTATGTAATTGGTGGTTTAGGTATGACTATTATTATTTACTATCTTGATCATTACCTAAATTTTGATTATAAATTAAGTTGGGTCGTTGGTGCTTTATTTGCAATTACAAATAATTATTTGGGTTCGAAGCACCTAGTTTTTAGGAAAAAAATATATAAGGATTTCTAATGAGTTCAAAGTTTGGATTTTTATCAAAGTTAAATTTTTTGCAAGATTTTGCCTCTTTGATTATAGCCAGGATAAATCCTGCAATTGTACATAATATCGAAAAGTACATGGCAATTAAGAAGGTGCATTATTTATCTGCGATTGAAGATATAGAGGGAGATTATATTGAGTTTGGTGTATTTACTGGAAGCTCATTTTGTCACTCAATAAGATGTGTTAAGAAGCTTGTGAATATTAATAGTTCAATATTGTCTACTAAATTTTATGGTTTTGATTCTTTCGAAGGTTTTGGTGAATTAATAGAAGAAGATAATCATCCATTTTATGAAGATACAAATTTCGAGGCTAGTTATGATCAGGTTAATAATAGGGTAAAGAAAGTTTCAAAAGGAATAGATTATAGACTCATCAAAGGATTTTTTAGTGAAACCTTAAAAGAAGGAGTCAAATTATATGGCATAGAAAAATCCCGCATTATTTTTATTGATTCAGATACATATAGTAGTGCGATTGAGGCACTTCTATTTGTCTTACCAACAATACAAGAAGGTACATATATCATATTAGATGATTATTTTTCTTATAAAGGTAGTCAAAAATATGGCGTTGCAAAAGCATTTCTAGAATTTTTAGAAAAGGGCAATCTAACTGAAAGACATGTTTTGGATTATGGGATGGGCGGTACTGTTTTTATTATCTCTGAAATCTAATGAAGATTAATGTTTCTTTAGTAATACCTTGTTATAACGAAGCAAAAAATCTTCCTTTTTTAATCAATAGATGCGAGAAGTTAATAGAAGAATTTCCCATGGAAGTCATATTGGTTGATAACGGATCAACAGATAATAGTGAAAAAATTATTGCTAAACATTCAGTGATAAAATTAGTAAGAGTTGAGAATAATGAAGGCTATGGTAATGGCATACTAGAAGGTCTGCGTAATGCAAAGGGAGAAATACTTGCTTGGACACATGCCGATTTACAAACTGATCCAAATGACATGATTAAAGGCTTAAAATATTTTCTTAATGCAGATGATCACAAAACAATTTTTGTAAAAGGAAACAGACATGGAAGACCGATAGTAGACCTTTTTTTCACTTTGGGAATGTCAATATTTGAAACAATTTTTTTAAGAAAGTTTTTATGGGATATCAATGCTCAGCCAACAATTTTTCATAAATCTTTTTTTGAGCAATGGAGACTACCACCAAAAGATTTTTCGTTAGATCTTTATGCTTATTTTATGGCTAAAAAATCAGAATTAATTATCAAAAGATTTCCTGTTCAATTTTCAAATAGACTACATGGTGAATCTAGCTGGAATGTTAATCTAAAGGGGAGATATAATTTCATTAGAAGAACTTTAATATACAGTTATAAGCTAAAAAGAGAACTGAAAAGAATATGATTAAGATATTGCACCAAATTAATAAAAAAAGGGAGTTACTTGATACTCAGAAAACTTATGGCGTTGAAGTTGATATTCGATCATATGGAGAAAGACTCATAATAAATCATGATCCATTTACTGACGGTGAAGATTTCTTAGATTGGATCACAGCTTATAATCATGAAGCACTAATTCTTAATGTAAAAGAAGAAGGCCTAGAAGAAAGACTAATGTCTATTCTGAGAGAGCAAAAAATTGAGAATTATTTTTTCTTAGATCAATCATTTCCATTCCTTATGAAAACTATAAATAGTGGAGAATCAAGAGTAGCTATAAGAATCTCTGAGTTTGAAAGCATTGAAACTGCAATGAATTTGAAAGGTAAGGTAGATTGGTTATGGATTGATTGTTTTACAAAATTTCCAATAAAAAAAGTGGAATCAGATGTATTAAGAAATGAAGGTGGCTTTAAGTTATGCTTTGTTTCGCCTGAACTTCAAGGAAGAGCAAATAAAAACGGTATAATCACTTTTAAGAAAGAAATAGAATCAGAAGGTATTTATGGAGATGCAGTTTGCACGAAGTATCCAGAAATCTGGGAATAATATTTAGAGATCTTTTTTCTGAAAGTAGGTTTTTATTTGGCTTATTGATTAAGCTTATTTTTATAGTAACCATTTATCCAGTCATCCAGTCAGAATGGTTTCTTCCATTTATAGTGTCATTTATCGAAAATCCCTCATTTTTTCCATGGGACACCTTTATTGACTCTGGTAAAGACTTATTAGCGTTTCCATACGGGCCTAGCATGATTCTTTTTTATTTACCTACAACATTTTTGGGTAC
>Ga0315334_10002776_pt1 | contig 10937 bp, 9 predicted proteins | sample M150034915metaG_FD_205555 | JGI IMG/M metagenome (GOLD analysis project Ga0315334, IMG submission 205555) | Ammonia-oxidizing marine archaeal communities from Monterey Bay, California, United States - M1 500m 34915 | ecosystem: Environmental > Aquatic > Marine > Intertidal zone | place: USA... | reverse complement strand
GACAAAGAGTTCGACGAAGACGACGTTGAATACTACCACGGAGATCGCAGTGTGCTGGATAAGGGGATGCTCTGATGACTAAGGAAGAAGACGGTTTCGCCGAACAGAAGCGCGAGGAGTTAGTCAAGGGCCTCATCTCTGCCCCAACGGAAGCAATCGAGAAGGTGTACGACGAGATTGGAGCCTCTCTAGCCGGCTCCGCAGGAGGGGCACTAGGTGCCGCTGCAGGTGTCGCTGTCGGTGGCCCAGTGGGTGGAATCGTGGGGGCGGTTGTCGGCAAGAAGGCCGCGGGCAAGCTCATGAGCGAGGATAGGCCATTCATCGCTGAGAAGGGTCCGTCTGCGGTCGGCGCCTACCCTCACTTGCACAGAGTGGGAAACCTACTGTATGTTAGCGGCATGGGGCCACGAACTCCCGAGACCAACGAGATTCCCGGAGGGCCTGTTAGGGACAAGGAAGGTAATCCTCGGGACTACGACATCCGTGCCCAGACTCACTCGGTCATCAACAACGTAAGGGTGATTCTGGAAGAGTACGGATCTGATCTCGAAAATGTGGTCGATGTGCTAGTCTTCCTAGTCGACATGGAACGGGACTTCCCAGAGTATAACGAGGTATATGCCGAGTACTTTTCCGAGATTCTCCCGGCACGGACCACCGTCGCTGTCGACTCGTTACCTACGGCCATAGCGATTGAACTGAAAGTAATAGCCAAGGCATAATCTCGTCACTCCAGATTCTCCACACCTTCAGAGGTACACCCCATGGGTGCGTTAATTGGGTTGCATCTACTGGGAGTACCATTAGGAATCTCAACCCAGTAGTCGATTCCCTCCACCTGCCCGGGGTAGTCCGTAGAGATGCTGTGCGCACCTACGGACAAGGCTGCCAGCAAGCGAGTAGTGTCGTTGTTGTCGGCCTCCTCACCCCCACTGTCGGCGCGACTACGCACTATGTAGCCCTCAGTGACGAGTCTGATTATCTCCTCGCCCCCTCCAATAGGGTCGGTAAGTGAGAAAATCGCAGCCTCGTCACTGGACTCGTCGGATAAGGTAAACATCAGGGCGCCCGAGAGTCCGGGGTGGTCCTCCAAGTAGAGGTCGCGAGTCTCTCCCGATGCGAGCAGTACGAAGACTGCCTTGCCGCGACTTTCCTCTAGCAGTGGCCAGCCTTCGTTGAGTACCCCCTCCTTGAGAGTAGGCCACTCGCCGCGCACGTCATCGGGAGTAATCGTCTTGTTGCGGGGCCAGAACTGGGCGATTTCCCCTTCTATATCCTCCAGCAGCCCCGACAACTCCAGAGTGGTGGTGACTTCAGTGGCCTGCTCTGGCCAGTCCTTGGGCTCAATCCAGATGAACAAGGGGTGATGTTTTCCGTTGGATTCCGACCAATCGAGCAGGGTTGCTAGGCATTCCTCGAAGGTGGGGCAGGTGGTCCCCGAGTCATACTGATTGTGGTACACGTACAACTGGCCCCGCGGGTCCCACCAGACATCGATTTCGAACTGCCTGACTCCGAGTTGGGATGCTTGTACGCCGAGTGGTTCGTGAGTGTACATATACTCTCTCGTGGGTGAGACCAGCGGCTCGATGTGGTATGAGTTGTGGGTGCCCTTCATCTGCACGTGATTAAGTCTCAGAGATTCCTTGGGCTCTTCCTCTCCGAAGATTCCCCCACTACCATCAAGCCCCAAGCAACCGCCGAGCGAGGAGGTCACCATCAGGGAGGCCAGTAGGAGTGCTGCCTTGTTCATCTTGACGGGCAGTCGAAGGCAGAGAGAATAACGGTTCGGTCCATTTCGGGTTCAATGGTGGTGACCGCCGGGTCCGTGGGCATGGCCATGGGCAATCTCGTCGGCAGAAGCTGATCGGACCTCCACTACTTCGACGTTGAAACAAAGAGTCATGCCGGCCATCTGGTGGTTGAAGTCTATGGTGACCTCATCCCCATCAATAGCAGAGACAGAAAATTGCATGGGGCCCTGCTCACTGTGAGCTCCTAGGACCATTCCAACTTCTAGTTCCATGCCCTCTGGGAACTGTGACTTCTCCATCTGCTGTATCGCATCCTCATCGCGCTCCCCATAGGCCCTGTCTGGGGTCAGCGTGAACTCACGCTTCTCTCCAACCGCCGCGCCCATGAGCTCATGCTCAAAGCCGGGAATCATCTGTCCGTGGCCCACGAGGAAAGTCAGCGGATCGCGTCCCTCACTACTGTCGAAAACCTCTCCATCTGGGAAGGCCCCGGTGTAATGCACCGTGGCAACTGTTTCGTGCTCCACAGTACTGCTCATGGCCGCCCCCTCGCGCTCGACTATCTAACCTGTTGGGTACGGGAGAACCTTCAACTGGGGCGGTTAGGGCCGAGGTGGCATGCGACCCTATGGTCCGAAGGACCTAGCTGGCATCGTCCTCACGCCAATAGAAGTCGTCTCCGAGACTCTCGAGCGCAAGCTCGGTCTGTTCTCCGTGATCATTATTTCACTCTCAGCAATGATAGGAAGCGGCCTGTTCGTACTTCCAGCACTCGCTTACGGAATGGTTGGTGGAGGCGTTTGGCTGGCCTATGTGCTCGCTGCGCTGGTAGTATTTCCCGGTGCATTGAGTCAGAGTGAGTTGGCCTCCGCAATGCCGACTTCGGGGGGGTCCTACGTATTCGTCGAGCGAACCTTCGGCCCGATAATCGGCACCATGACTGGTCTGGCCCTGTGGGCGTCCTTCCTGCTCAAGGCCGCCTTTGCTCTGATTGGTTTCTCTGCCTACCTAATGTTCATCCAAGAGGGGTTTGGTACCGACATCACCGATCTCGAGGCTGCGCTCGGCATGTTGGTTCTAATCTCAATCGTCAACGTCATCGGAATGAAGAGTGTGAAGCTGTTCCAAACCCCCATTGTCACCCTATCCATTCTGATGTTGGTAATTTTGACTGTCTGGGCAGTTGCCGCTGGACACGCTGACTACTCCAGGGCAGTTCCCGTCCTCGACACCCGGGATCAGTGGATTTCCATGGGAGAGGCATCCGCTTTCGTACTCGTGTCATATGCAGGTGTCGCAAAGGTGGCGGCCATAGGGGAGGAAATCAAAGACCCCGGTAGGAATCTGCCCGAGGGAATCAGGACCTCGCTGGTTATCGGTGCTGTCCTCTATGCAGTGCTGGTAGCGACGATGGTCGCGGTCATCCCCGAAGAGGGCTTCTACGACGCCTCGGGGCACCCCATAGAGGACCCCGTCAGAGTCTTTGCCGAGCAGATCGGCGGTAACGAGGTAGCGCTTTTGGCCGCGGTGATCGCCATCCTCACTATGACTTCGATGGCGCTAGCAGGCATCCTCGCAGCCTCGCGATACCTGTTTGCAATGTCGAGAGACGATCTGCTGCCCGAGCCCCTCGAGGACGTCCACGCTAGGTTCGAGACTCCGCACGTGGCGATTACGCTGACCGCCGTGGCCATGGCCCTCGCGCTCGTGACCATTGACGTTCACGCAGTCGCAGAATACGCCTCCGGGTTCCAGATCATGGTGTACGTCCTGATGTGCTCCTGCGTCCTCATCCTACGCAAGGCGACGCCATCACACGCTTGGTACGAGCCCGAGTACGACTCGCCCCTCAGGCCGGCCTTGCAGATCTTCGGTATCGCCTCGGGAGCCCTGCTCCTCTGGTTCATGGGTTCGGAGGCGCTCATCGGCGCTACAGCAGCGGCGGTGATTGGCGGCTCAATCTACCTTGGCTTCGGGAGGGAACACCAGCAGCCGGAGATTACTCCTTGGGAGACATTCCGGTTGATGTTCACCAACCCAGATAAGGCTGAGCACAGGCGGCATCTGGCAGCCTTCCACGCAGCTGACCAGGAAGGGACAAACCACTTGAATTTGAGTCAGTTCATGAGTGCAATGAGGGCGCTTAACTACGACGAGCAGTCAATCTCCGCTCGCAACAGGCCTTTGCGTGACTACTTCCATGATGCAGACGATGATGCTGACGGAGTTATCGACATCGACGAGTTCATGGAAAAGGCCGGTGAACTGATGCCAGATTCCTGAGACCGTAGGCGTGTGGTTGAAATTATCAATCGCGCTCGGAAAGCCCCCAGAGGGAGTACAATGGTTTCCAACCGAGCGAAGAAGGTGACAACTCAGACTCTACTAAAGATGAAGCAGGCCGGCGAGAGAATCGCCATGCTGACTTCGTATGACTATTCTCTTGCTAGGTTGGTCGACGGCGCTGGGATCGACGTAATTCTAGTCGGAGATTCCGCATCGAACGTCATGGCAGGCAACGAAACGACGGTGCCTATTACCCTCGACCATATGATCTATCACGCCCAGTGCGTAATCAAGGGCGTAGATAGGGCATTAGTCGTCGTCGACATGCCTTTCGGCTCCTATCAAGGTGACTCCAAGACCGCGCTCGACTCGGCCATCCGAATCATGAAGGAATCCGGCGGGCACTCAGTCAAGTTAGAGGGTGGTTCGGAGGTGTGCGAATCTGTCAGTCGTATTGTTCAAGCCGGTATACCTGTTATGGGGCACCTCGGACTCACACCGCAGTCAATCTACAAGTTCGGCACTTACACGGTTCGTGCCAAGGAAGAGGATGAGGCGGACAAGCTAATGGCAGACGCTAAGGCACTCCAGGAGGCTGGTTGCTTCTCGGTCGTTTTCGAGAAAATTCCTTCTGATCTAGCCAAGCAGGTCAGCGAGTCGCTGGTCATTCCGACCATAGGAATTGGAGCTGGCCCACACTGTGATGGCCAAGTGTTGGTATTGCACGACATGCTTGGAATCACGAAGGATTTCTCCCCGCGCTTCCTGCGCCGTTATGCGGACGTTGGCAAGATGGTTGAGGAAGCCGTCAACAACTACGTCGATAACGTGAGAAGTGGAGATTTTCCAAACGAGGAAGAGAGCTACTGAGTGCGCCCAGTTGCTCCCCCCAACCTTCAAGGACGCTCTCGCATGGGTCGGTGAGGACTATCATGAGTGAGTTGTGGGTTGAGCGACACCGGCCACGATCCGTCGGCGGGATAAAGGGTCAGAGAGCAGTGGTGAACCGTCTGAGGGCCTATGCCGCTTCTCGAACTTTTCCTCATCTGATGTTTGCCGGGCCTCCCGGCACAGGTAAGACCACAGCAGCTCTAGCGTTGGCCCGAGATGTCTTCGGGAACGAGTATAGAGACAACATGCTGGAGATGAACGCCAGTGATGAGCGCAAGCTCGAGTCTATTCGGACCAAGGTCAAGCAGTTCGCTAGGACTGCACCTATGCCTGGCTCCACGTTCAAAGTCATCTTCCTCGATGAGGCCGATGCTCTGACTCCAGACGCGCAGGGGGCTCTGCGGAGGATAATGGAGCAGTACTCCGAGACCTGTAGATTCATCTTGTCATGTAACTACTCTTCCAAGATTATCGAAGCGATACAGTCCCGCTGCGCTGTCTTCAGGTTCAGGCCGCTCGATCAGGAGAAGGTGCTCGAGATGGTAATCGACGTGGCGAAGAGCGAGGGGGTCGATCTCGATGACGATGCAGCGAGGGCGATAGCGCATGTCAGCCTCGGAGATCTGAGGAAGGCGATCACGTCTCTGCAAGTTGCTGCTTCATTAGACTCGCACGTGACTAGGGATCTAGTTTACGAGACCACGGCGACAGCTCCTCCCGAGGAACTCCACGGATTCTTCCTCGCGTGCAAGGAGGATGGCTTTCAGCCCTCCAGACGCAGAATGAGGGAAATCTTGGACCGATTTGGCCTTGCAGGAACAGACCTAGTGAACCAACTGCACCGTGAGTTGGGCGGCGTCACTTTCCTCGATGAGGTTCAGAAGCTCGCTGTCACAGAGGCGATGGCGGAATGTGACTTTCGCATGGCTGAGGGCGGAGGTGAATCTCTGCAACTGGATGCGATGGCTGCCCGGATATGTAATCTGTTGGGCAACTAGGCTATCTGGGAGACGAGAAGTCTGTACTCTCTGGACCAAGTGTTCTGGCCCGTGCTCCAAGGGGCCCCTTCCTCGGACAGCTCTATCTGGATTAGGTACTCACCAGGTCCGCATCCACCCTCACACAGATCCCATGCCATGCCGATGTCCTGGCTGTTGGGTGCGACAATTGGGCCCCCGAAATCGCCGGTCAGGGTGTTCTTGCGAAGTCCCCTATGCCACTCGCTGACCGAATCGAACTTCTCAGAGGGTCCGGCTTCGGCAATCTCCGAGACTACTCCTCCGAGGTTGACTATCGTACCTTCCTGGCCCTGCTTTGAGATCGTCAAGAATATCGTTGAGTTTCCAGCGTCCACGTTGTCGCGGATCGCGAAACCTAGTACGATGGGAATTGTTTCCTGATTGATCTGCACCGAATAGGTACTACCCTTCAGAGTCGCGTCGGATATCCCTTCGACGGTCTCTATGTCAATGGCACCAGAGATGTGAGGGGGGGCTATGTCGGCCAGAGGTGGATTGACCAAGGCAAAGGACAAAGCCAGCCATGTGAATAAGTAGAGGAAGGAGGCTCGAAACCAGTTCCCATTGGTGTAGAGCTTCTGGAATTTGGAGGGTACGGCCACTCGATGGAGAGGGATGATGGCAACTGTCAGAAGAACCGGTAGAAGCCAAAGGACCTGCTGAGTCCCCTCCATCGTCGGCATCAGGTAGTATCGCATCACTAAGGCGACTATCAGTCCGAAGGCTATTACTATCCACATCGAGATTGCTTCTGCCTTCTCCTTCACAGCGTGGGCCGACGGGTCGAAGGGTTCCAGTTCTGTGCTTGGCTTGTCCCCACTGCCTCCGCCGCCCTTATTCCGTTTACCAGAGTAGGCGCTCGCCCTAAGAGCAGAGTCTACGTCGACCATGTCTTTCATTCGCGGCGAGCCTCGCTGGCACATCAACCCTGCTGCGGTCGACTAGGCTCATGCTGAGAACACCGGCAACGCTCAAATGGGCGTTGCGCCCGCCTCGGGGGCATGCCGGGGTGGCGTAGTTGGTAGCGCGTCGGACTCATAGGGCAGCCGTAAGGCACGTTCGCGCCGAAGGCCCCCTTCGAGATGCCTGAGTCATCCGAAGGTCGCGGGTTCAAGTCCCGCTCCCGGCACCACATTCGTGCTCTTTCGGACTATGTGCCATGGCCCGAGTGATCGGTGCCCGACGCCTCCCCCCAGCACGAGTCCTCCAAGTCGTTCTCTGCCCCCTCCTGCTTCAGGCACGGGTGGTGGTTGGTGAAGACGTCGAATTCGGTGAGCCACGGCTCGATGATCCATGCGTGAGTCATCCAGTAGTCATCGAGATGCACATTGTTTCCATCCATGGAATGGCACTGCTCGTCGCTGATATCCTCGCCAATAGTCTGGAAACTGGAGTTCGTGAAGCAGAGCACATCGTGGACGTGCCACCAGTCGTTGTCACCGGGGAATCCCGCTGGGGGGTTCTCTGAGTCCGTCCGCACGTACCATGCGAACCCGACGAGCTCCGCATCCTGTGCGCTGCTGGCGTACATCAGAAACTCCGGTTTTCCGAAATCGAAATCCTCGTCCATCCTAGTGTCGGGGAACTCGGGGTCGAGAGGGTCAAAGTCTGAATCCATCGAGAAGTCTCCGAGCCGGACGTGGTGCGTACCCATGCCCTCGACGTAGTCAACGGCCATGTGGAATCCGTCCGCTTCGGCATCGGCGACTGTGGGCCACTGCATCGCCCACTCGATGGCAGTCGCGAACTGCTCCGAGACATCGAGGCAGTCCTGCCATGACAGCAGCCCCTTCGTCATCCCGTGATAGGCGGGGGCAAGGTGGTCGCCGTGCCCTTGGCCCTCGACGTGCCCGGTGCCCGTCGAGTGGCACCACCATGGACGCATCGACATGTGGACCTCGGAGTCCGCGCAGCCGTCACTGGCCGCGGTCTCGTTGGCGGGCGTTGAAGGACAGGAATCCTCGGCGTCGGTGAGCCCGTCGCCGTCACTGTCCCTCTCAGTAGCGCTGCACCCGCTCACGTCCGCAATCTCGTCGTCAGGGGTCTCCGTGCATAGATCGTCCTTGTCGAGGATGCCATCCTCATCGGAGTCAAAGAAAATACCCCCTTCACTAATCGAGCAGCCTACCGCGTCCGCAACCTCGTCGGCCGGGGTGTACGGACACAGATCGGGGTTATACCCTCCGTTGAGGATGCCATCCCCATCGGAGTCGAGGCGGTTCCACCATTGACTGTCATCGCTTATATCGGCCCCTTGGCTAATCGAGCAGCCACTCAAGTTCGTAGCCCCCCGGTTCAAGGTTTCCGGGCACAGATCGTACTCGTTGGGGATGCTGTCGAAGTCGTCGTCGTCACCGCGGACACCGGCGCAGCCGGAGAGCGCCCCGCACAGTAGTAGGGTGGCTAAGGCGAGCGCGGGCAATCTCATGTGCTGGTGCAGGCGGATGGGGGTCAAAAATCCCCCTACAGGAGGTGCTCGACTATTCCCATTCAATCAAATTCTTAGGTAGATATCAGTGAATGGGTTATGTGCGCTGACTGTCAGTATCCATATGGGTTTCCGCTTCCTTCATTGAGTAGGTACTTCACCCGAAGACGATGGAAGGTTGGCCGAAGCCTGGAACTCCTGTCAGCATCGTAGTAAAGACTTGGTCGGGTAAGGTAGAACATGTCGGCATTTCCCTGCCGTCCTCGGGACCTAAGTTGGTAACGCTCAAACTCCAGAACGGCTACAACGTCTCGTTCCCCGAATCGTATGTAGACACGTTCGAACTACTCGAAGAGATCCCTGTGATTGAGGAGCCAGTCGTGCCCGAGGTGACTCAAGACGAATCGCTGCCTCTGGTGCACCTGATTCACACAGGAGGAACGATAGCCAGCAAGGTCGACTACTCCACGGGAGCGGTGACCGCAAGGTTCGACCCGCACGAGCTTCTTGATGCCGTTCCGGAACTCAGAGATATAGCGAGGATTCGTGCAGTTAAGCTCGGCAATATGTGGTCCGACGACCTGCGTCCACGTCACTGGAACAGGATGTTGCGCGCGACAGAGGAGGCCTTCGCCGAGGGGGCGGTAGGTTGCGTGATAACTCACGGCACCGATACCCTTCACCTGTCTGCCGCCGCGATGTCTTACGGCTGGTCGGGTCAGGGTGGAAGACCGCCAGGAAGAATCGTACTGACTGGCTCACAGAGGTCACCGGACAGAGGTTCCTCGGATGCTTCAGAGAATCTGATTGGTGCTGTTCACTGGGCGGCCCACGGACCTCAACCGTCAGGCTATCGCGACTCCGCGGTAGTGATTCTTCACGCCAATTCGTCCGACGGCAGGTGCGCAGTGCTGCCTGGGTGCGCCTGCCGTAAGTACCACTCGTCTAGAAGAGATGCGTTCAAGGCAATCAATCAGGAGCCGGTCGCTCACATCAATATCAACAGGAATGGTCCATCGATAGACTACTCCCTCGAGGCCCAAGACGCACGGGTCGAGGCCATAGCACCCACCTTGTTCGATGAGTCGGTGCGCATCGCCCAGTTCATCTCTGACGCCCATCTTCAACCAGATATGGTCCAAGCCTCAATTGATTCTGGCTTCGAAGCCCTTCTATTCCATGGCACTGGTTTGGGCCACCTTCCAATCTCTGACCCGGAGGGAGACAGTCTGGAAAACACCCGTTTGAGGATAATGCTCGAGGACCACATCTCTCAGGGAGGAGTTGTAGTTGTAGTGGCCCAGACTATACATGGGCCGATCAACATGAACGTCTACTCCAAGGGACGTGACCAGCAGGAGATGGGCGTAATCGGGCACGGCTCCCTGTGCCCACCCGGATCGGCTCTGGTTAAGCTACACCACCTCCTCTCAATAGGAGGCGGTAAGGAGGCCGTTGCCAGTGGGTGGAAGAAGGATCTGGTTGGTGAGAATCCCTCATTCTCCCGATAATGAAATCCTCCGGTTTGCTGAAGAACCGGCTTGCGCTTGGGCAGGGCATGGCGGGCTCTAGGCCGATCGACGAACTCGATTCGATTAGGAGAGAGTCGCTGACTCCGGGAGATCGTTCGGTCATCAGGAATCTCAGGGAGAAGGGGGTGAAGACTGCTCGTGAACGCATTCTGGAACTTCTGGATGAGAACACCTTCGTGGAGGTTGACGCCTTCGTCAAGCACCGCTCAGGAGACTATGAGATGCATATGCATACGCCTCTCGGAGACGGTGTCGTCGCCGGACATGGGAAGATAGACGGTCGCCGGATTGTCTGCTTCTCACAAGACTACTCGGTATTCTCAGGCACTATGGGGGAGATGCACGCCAAGAAGATCGTGAAGGTGGTAGAGTTCGCGGAGAAGTCCCAGCTTCCGATTATCGGGATTTGGGACGGTGACGGGCAGAGGGCACACGAGGGCGTAACATCACTGGGTTCGACCGGGAAACTGCTCGACATCCTAGTGGCATGCTCTGGTCGCATTCCGATGATTTCGATAGTACTCGGAACAGTGTCAGGTACCAGTGCCCTCGCCGCCGGCCTGTCAGACTTCGTCATCCTCGGGGCTGACCGCGGTCGGATGTTCATGCGAAGCCCCTACGTGATACCTGAAATTGTCGATGGCGAGATAGAGGAACAGGAATTGGGTGGGGCTGGTCAGCATGCCAGTAGGAGTGGAATTGCCTGCCTAGTTTCTGATAGCGAGAGCGGGGCCTTCGACCAAGCTGCGGAGATTCTCTCCTACTTGCCCGACCACACTCTGGCTGAACCCGCGGTGATTAGGAGCGGGGACAAGTGGTCGCGCAAGAGTAAGGGACTGGGTAAGCTCGTACCCCAAGACTCGGACCGACCCTATGACATGAGGAAGGTGATCAAACAGGTTGTGGACGACAAGAGGTTTCTAGAGTTGTTTCCTGACTACGCTGAGAACGTAGTTATTGGGTTCGCGAGGCTTGACGGTCATTCAGTCGGGATTGTTGGAAACCAACCTTCAGTGCTTGCAGGTTG
>Ga0315334_10002775_pt1 | contig 10937 bp, 8 predicted proteins | sample M150034915metaG_FD_205555 | JGI IMG/M metagenome (GOLD analysis project Ga0315334, IMG submission 205555) | Ammonia-oxidizing marine archaeal communities from Monterey Bay, California, United States - M1 500m 34915 | ecosystem: Environmental > Aquatic > Marine > Intertidal zone | place: USA... | reverse complement strand
CCTATACGCTTCCATTTCTCCTTTAGACATATCAGCAATCTTTTTGCGTGGTGCTTCTACAGTCTCTTTCGGTCCTATCTCAGAGCTATGTTTAAGCGACTTATCTACAGACTCTGGTGAGTCTTCAGGGTCTCTGTCTTCTGCTTTCTCTAATATCCAAAGGTTTTCATCTATAAAATCTTCTAATGTTTCTTTTGATTCAAAACCCCAATACTCCATAAACTCTTCTATACTAATATCACCAAATGTAACTGAAGCATAATCTTCTGCCATTTCTTCCATTCTCTCTTCTGGTGTTCCTTTAAATTGTGAACTTGTCATATATTACCCCTTGTTATTATTGTCTACTGCCACACAAACTGGCAAGTTTTTTAGCTAATTTTACTGCTTCTACTCCTTTAAACCCAGCACTTTCTATTTCTCCTAAGAAAGCGGTGTGTTCTTCTACAACTAAAGGGTTTAACATACCTTCTTTATTATCAAATCTTTTACTTGTTTTTTCTTTTTCTAATTCTTTTTCTTTCTTTAGTTCACCTTCAAAATCAGAGAACTCTGTATTAAGTTTATCTTCTTCTAATTTGTTTCTCCTAGCGTCTAGAGACTCAGCTCTAGCTCTATCTCTGTTAGACTCTATATCATCTTCAAGGTCTTTATCTATATGTTCTGATTTTATGCTTTCGTATTTCTTTTGCCACCTATTATAATATTTTTTTCTATTTTCTTCTTTTGCCTCTTTTAAACGGTCAGCATATATTTCCTTTTTTATTTGAGCTAATTTGTCTAACCTAGCTTGCTCTTGTTCCTTTGTTTCAAAGCTATTATCATCACCTCTAACTGCGACTTCATAACCCTTATCCTCGTTTATTGATAAGTCCTCACCACCTTCAGCATAAAGAGGGGACTCTTCAAAGGGTACCTTTTCATATCTCTCATCTCCACCTTCTGCAACAAACTCTTGAGGCTTGGTAGACCCATCAGATAAAACTAATTCACCTCTATCTAAATAACCATACCAAGGGCTGTTTCGTCTCTCTTCTTCTAATTCATTCTCAAAATCTGAAAACTCATTATCAAGATTAGTTTCTCTTATAGCGTCTAAAGACTCAGCTCTGGCTCTCTCCCTATTAGATTCTATATCGTCTTCTCTTTTTTTATCTGTTTCTATATTCCTGTTCTTATTTCTAGACATATAAGAAATAGCAGTATCATTAGGTTTCCAACCAACAATCTTAGCTTGTGAAGGATTTGCATTGAAGTATTGTTCCCATCTACCAGACCCAAACCCAGTGGCACCTCCAAGAGTTTTAGGTCCTGTGTTTCCTAAAGTACCAGCTGTTAAAAATCTATGAAATCTTTCCAAATTAAGAGAAAAGAGATTCTCCATCTCAAGTCTATCAGCCTCTTCCTTTGTCAAGAAATCGTTTGTTTTTGGGTGTCTATTTCCTTGTGCCATTTTTTATCCTTATAAATTATCTATAAATTCTTTTCTTTTTCTCTTTGCCATATATCGGGAATCCAGTAGCTCCAGCAAATGTTTTCTTAATTGTTTCTCCGTAGTCTATATCTTCATCTTTGATTATTTTATCTTTTATTGTAGTTTCTATTGAGCCTAAAGAAATAGGAGTTACTTTACTTAATCCATAACCAACAACTGCTCTAGGGTCGTCCCAGTCTAACGGTGGACCAATTAAAGAACCATGTTTAAATGACGCATATTCTTTTCCGGCAAGTAATTCTATTACCATTTTAGGTACAGCCGCACTCTTATTCCACCCCGTATGAACAGGATTTGTCAACCAGTGCATAGGTTCAGCTATCTGTTTAGACACAACCATTTGTTGACCGTTCCCTATATCTAATCTACCTGTTTTCCAAAATTCCATAACGTCAAATTCTTTATCTTCGTCTGCAAAAAATTTATGCATCATAAACGCTAAACTTGTTGTAACAACAGCAGACCTAACTAAATAACCAGAATACATATTAAACTCTGCTTTTTCTACAGGATTTAGTTTTTTACCTTTTACTAATTTTTCAGCTAATTGTTTACCTTGAGTAAAGCCTTTGAATACGATTCTAAAGTTAGATACAGTCCAGTCTGGAGCAAAGATACCAAGGTTAGCCCATTTTAATTTAGTGGGTTTAGTCATTAAAGCAAGGTAATCATACATTATTCCTTTTAAAGAATTAGGATTCTCTAATGCTTTCTCTTGGAACTCTAACCCTAGTTTGTTCCAGTTTTGTCCACCAAACGCATCGTTAACAAATTGACCAGCTTTTGCACCAGCCTCTTTTGCACCTACTCCTCTACTCATAGCTCTTTCTTTGTGTAGAAGATATGAGTACATTTTCCCTCTATCGTGTAAAAAGTCCCAAGTTGCGAAGTCTACCATGTCTTGGCCCTTACTAACTCTTGGAAGATATTTGTCGAACCAATTTTTAATTGTCCCATATCCCGGATTTGTTTCAGAAGCGGTTTTCATGTGACCAATTTGAATACCATGCTCTGCTAGCTCTGCCATTAACTCGGCTTCTACAAATCTACCATCTTCCCATCTTCCCTCTACTGCATCTTTAATTCTTTTCAACCTAACTCTACCTGGTGGGGTCAGCATACCCTGCATAGCACCAGAATAAAACATCGATAATAATAATGCTTGAGCGTGGAAGAAAGAAGCAGAAACAGCCAATCTTTTCATTGCATTATTCACAACTAAGGTTTTGTGAAAAAAACCTTGGTGACCAGTATCTATCCTATAAAAATCCTCTATTGATTTTAATATCTCTGGATGAATCCATTTATCTCTTAAAGCTGGTAAGTTACTTGTTTCATAACCTAATCTTTTAGAAAGACCCTCTGATGCTTTTTCGGTTTGTAGAATAATAGCACCTATTTGTTTTTTACCACTAATAACAGCAGACTTCATTAAACTTTTAGTTAATAAACTACCAGTTATAGCTTTAGTCATAGAGTGTGTGTATATATTTAATATCTCTATTGGGTCTGTAACAACATCATGTCCTTTTGCTTTTAACTCTTCTATTGTTTCAAGAAGTTTTCTTTGATGCCCAAATTTACTTTTACTTTTTAATATATCACCAAACTGTTGCTTCCAAGTTTCAGATATTTCTGCCTTGTTTTTAAATATGTGGGATACATATTCACCCTCAATACCATGTTCAAATACATTAGCTTTTATAGCTAATCTTTTAAATTTTTTCATGATATCATTCCACATATCGACAACATTTTTTTGGGATTCTGTCATATTATGATATTCTTTAGATTTTTTACCTTTTTCTATAGAATATAAAAAACTTGTTTGTTCTGCTTCTGTTGTAAATTCTCTCTTGATATTTTTAATTGTCATTGTAGCTTCGGCTTCTAACTTCTCAGAGGCTATCTTGCTTGCTTGTGCTTTTTTAGAAACAGATAGTTTCATCCTTGCTTTGTCTACGTTAACATTCTTTAAAGCACCTCTAGTTAATGCTCCTAGTCCAGCTCCTATTACAGCAGCAAATATAGGGTTCTCATCAAAACTATAATATCCAACAGCTGAACCAACAAGCCCAGCTTTTACTAACGAACTTCCCTCAACAGGCAGTCTTGAGATTTCAGTAGACTCTCTCAATCCTTCTTTAAAAGTTTCCACAGGAGGAGTTTCTTTTTTATCTTTTATATCTTGTTTACCTTTTTCTCTTTCTAGTCTACGACTAAAAGCCACTTGACTTTCATTAGGTGGTTTATCAAATAGTCTATCCCTTCCTAATCTTAAAGCTGCTTCTGCCCTTGCTTCCCCTATCTTCATATTAGGATTTCTTTTCATTAAGGTAGATGCTAAACCATTTATTTCTCCAACAATACCGGCTTCAGATTCTTTAGCAGCCATTTCTGTATTAGCTTTTCTTCTAGCTTCTATTTGTTTAATCTCTTCTTGTGTTCTACCTTTTTTAGAATGTAAAGGGTTTGCTTCTTCAATAACAGGTTTTACATTTTCTCTTTCTTGAGTTTTCATTCTTTCCAACCAAAACTCATACCTGTTTTTATAATTAATACCTTCTGGCATAGCAGAGGATTTATGTTTTTGGGGTATAACAACCTCTTCACCAGCAACTTTAGGTGGTTGTAATGGCTCACCTGTTTTGGTTGGCCTATCGATTAGTGGTGGTTTTGGTCTTATCACAGACTCACCATTTATTATTACATTTTCAAACGAAGACTCGCCATCCCACATTTTTTGTTGAGCTTTCCTTGAGTTTAATCTATCTAACAAAGGGCCTTTTGATACATTAGTTACAGCACCAAAAGCAGAACCCATTAAAGCTCCCATTGCAGCCCCTCTCTCTACATTGTCTGGGTTTATATGACCATTAAAAGTTAAATCATGTAGAGCCTCATAAGTAACACCATAGGCTGCACCCTCAACACCACGACCTAAAGTATTTTCAAATCGTTTTATATACTTAGGTTTAATTTTTGTAGCTAGATTTGCCATTTGCATAAGTTTTTTGTTAGCCGCAGCTATTCTTGCTGGGACTCCTAAATAACCAAGTAATAGTAATTCTGGGTCTTTTGCTAACATTGCAGCTAATGAACCTATTGTGTATTCAGGATTCTCAATCATATCTTGTAACCCATCCCACACACTTACATCTTCAGGGTCGTACCCATATTTCTTTTGGACTTCTGTTACATCTCCAGAATTGTTTTCATACGCATAAAACATATCGTTTTTAAATTCAGTCATAACAGCCATGTTAGACTCTCTAGTTTTTTGCTCATCTTTAGTGAGTTCTCGTGATTTTTTGATTTTGGTATAATAATTCTCTAATGCTATAGAGTCTGTAAAACCTACAATATCACCAATATTTTTAATTTGGGTTTCAAACCATTGATTCTTTTCTTCTTCTTCAGTATTCAAAAAAGCCTTTTCAAAAGCTCTATACGCTATAGACTCAACATCATTCCAACCTTTTGCAAAATCCAATCTAATGTTTTTTGGAGTTGTTGCTTTCCAATACGCAATAGTATCTTCTTTTTCTTGTTTGGTTTTGTTGGGGTCAAAGGTTATATAACCTAATCCCTCTACATATTCTGTTGACATTAACTAATCCTTTAAATTAATTACCACCAAAAACACTACTATTAACTTCAAAGGCTTGGTTTTGAGCATCTTCTACTATAGTGTCTTCTAATGGTTTTCCTTGGTTGGGGCCAGCATTCCAATGCCACTTACCAAGCCATAGATGAAAGTCTTTTTTGTCATAACCATAATCTTCCGGCTCAACTGTTTTTGTAGTAGTAGACTCGGTTGTACTTTGGTTTGTAGGTACATTCATACCATTACTAGGGTCTGCACTAATTAGTTGTCTAGATATAATTCTAGCTAACTCATCACCATGCTTCTCCGCATAAATACTTAATAACTTAGCTCTTTCTTTTGTGTCTTTTTGGTACATAGCTACATCTTGTCTAGTTAAGTTTTGCTCTGCTAACCAGAGTGCAAAATTATCTTGGAAGGCTTTAACTTTCCCTTTAAATCGTGTTAATTCTGTAGAGGCCCCTGTTACGCTTGGGTCATAATTAATCCCCATAATTGAAGGATACCAATGCGCAATAGGTTCTCCTAATATAAAATTACCAACTCTAGAAGCTATCCCTTTAACAGAAGCAGCTGAAGGTTTTCTACTTTCAGCAATCTGTGCTTCTTTAAATTCTTTACCAGCCACACCTTTGTCATACTCTACAGCCTCTGCCATTAGTTCTCTTGCTTTCTCTGGGTTTATCTTATTAACAGCATCAAAAAACTGTCCTCTTTGGTTTATATCGTTAATATCCCACTTTTGAGCCAAAGCCTTTATAGCCTCATCTTCGTTTTGGACTCCTACCATACTACGAACACCGGCTCCTAGCCTGTCCATCCCCGGTCCAAAGTCCTCATCTCCTAAATAAAACATACCCGCTGGTGTAAATGCCATTATCTTATCTCCTTTTCTAAACTTTAATATCCATCATTGGTGATTGTCCATATAATAAACCACCTGTTTTGGCTCCAGTTGTGTTAGTCCCAAACTTGGGGAAATTACCAGAATCTAAAAACCCACCACCTCTATTTACCAATCCACCAAATTGGTTGCCTACATTTTTACCTATTGTACTCATAGTAGCACCTTTTGCTTGAGCAGCATCTGAAGCTATTTTAGCTGCTGCTTCGGCAGCGACAGATAAACCTCGTCCTATACCAGCACCCATATCTCCGTATCCTTCAGTTAAAGCCCCTATACCCTGAGCAGCTTGTAACGCAGCACCTTGTCTCCCTCTGTAAGTATCAATCATTGATTGTGCTTGTTGTAATCCAGCATACTGTGCTTGTAAATCTTGTTGTCCTTGTGCTTGTCGTAATGCTCCAGTTTGTCCAGCACCTCCAGTAGAACCTAACATACCCTGTCCTAACAGCCTGTTCTCTAAAGCTAATCTCTGACCTTCTTGTTCTGGAGCATATAACTGTTTCTGCATTTCATAGAACTTCTGTCCAGCAGCCATAGGGTCTGCTTCCATCTCAGAGATATATGCTTTTTGAGCATCCGCATCCATAAGTTGTTGGTCATATTGTTGTTTCCACTCATCAGATAATTCAAAATCTAACCTATTACCTTCTGAATCAAACTTTGCTTGTCCAAACATTCCTCCAACATCCCAAGGCTGAGAGCGTTTCCACAACTGCTCTCCCGCTAGACGAGACGCTTCTGAAGCGTCAGAGGCAGCCTTACCTTGTATGTAGCTTGCTCCTAATTGTGCTAATTCAGCCCACATTATCTTTCTCCTTTATTTATATTCATTATGCTGTCCTCTTCCACATATATACTGTTATGTAGGGTTGTACTGTTGAGTGACTATGTGCTGTGCCACCACCAGTTGTACTAGTATTAGGTGCTGAAGTAGAGGTGACACCATTAGTATCACAAAAAGTATTAACTGTTGCGGTTGTTGTGCCGTATACACTTCCATAACTTGCACAATCTTTATTAGGTGCTATATGGTTATGAGCTGGCATTTCATCTACAGTTAACGCATGAGAGTCTGTTTTAGCCCCACCTGTTTCCTCTACTGTATCAAAATCTGTATCACCAGAATCTACACCTATTAGAACTTTACCAGCACCGAAGGATGTCCAAGTGTTTCCTCCTATTACTGCAACCACAGCTGCTGAATCTGCGTAAGCTGCTGTTGTTGTGAATAAAGAACCTACTGGATAAACAATATCCGCTATAGTAGCTTTAGAAGTAGCATCTGTTACAAAAGCTGTTGTAGCTACCTGTGTTGTATTAGTCCCAGAGATGGCTGTTGAAGCACTAAATGCCTCACTAGCATCTCCATTAGTGTCTGCTTTTGTATTTACTGCTGTCTGTACTGCTGTAAACTCAGAATTAAAATCTGCACCTGATATTATTTTAGTTGGGTCTGAATCCGATAAAGCATCCTTACCACTCCAATTAACAGCAAAACTTGTATAATTACTCATCGTATTTTTCCTTGTTTAAATAATAAAGTCATATCTTGTAGCGATGCTACTTGACCGTTTGTTTCTGTTGTTACTTCTAGTTGGAAGTATTTAGCACTGCCTGATAACGGTACACTGTACTCCTTCAGAGAATAATAAGGTGCGTATTTAGCTGTTCCATATAAAGCCGTAGCACTCCCAAATAAGTAAGAAATACCAGAAGACACAGGATTAAGAGAAAAAGTAGAAGATTTAGAAGGTATTGTTCCAAAGTCTTTATACCACTGTACACCTATAGTTAAACCTGAACCTCCTTCAAATACTGCTATCATTTTCTTTAAAAGAGAAGCAATTACCGATTGACCTAAGTCAATCCATATAGTCTTAAAATTGACTGTATAAGACACATTAGTGTACACCCCCGCACTTACATAGTTTTTATCATAATAACCCTCGTAAGTGGCAATAGAACCCGCCTCCTGTCCTATCAACAAACCCTTGGACTCTGTGTATGCAAAACTGGACGGTATCTTAGTTCCATTGAAAGACCATTTAGTTACTCTAGGTACTTTGTTAGGGGTTAAATGTTTCATATCAAAAGCATAAGTAACATTAATGTTAGGGAATATTAATACATAAACCCCCTCATTTTCTATGTAGATAGCTTTAGAGTTTACATCTTGTCCTGTATTTCTTATTATAGTATCTTTGATATTTACTGAATAATCAACTAAAGGTACTTTATCTAATTCTGTAGTTCTGGATAATGACCTTAAACCAGTATTAGATAAGAATAATAAATCATCACCAACTGCTTGTACTGTGTCTCTTGAGGCACATCCTATTCCTCTAATAACTTCTACTAGAGACATTGTATTAGGGTCTGTAACTCCTTGATATATAACAATATTTCTCTTACCAAAAATAACTAACTGTCCATAGAAAGGAGCTATGGCTACAATCTCATCACTACCCCATACAGTTTTTAAATCTATAGTACCAGCAGCTCCCGAACTCCACTTATGGGCATTTAAAGTATCTGAATAATAAATTACATCCTTCTCTTCTGTAATACCACCTACCCATAACCTTCCGTAGTAACCCATTCCACAACTAGGGTCAAAAGTAGTCACTCCAGCTGGGGCGTTATAACCAGTAGAAGTAGATAATAAGGACCATGTACCATTATCATATTCAACAGGAGCTGCTCCAGACTGGACACAATATGTTTCATTCTTAAAAGAAATCATCTGCCAATCAGAAGAGGAAGCCCCTGTAGAGAAAGAACTAGTCCAAGGTGTACTAGGTGTTGTAAAATCAACTGTGTACATATTGCCGCCAATTGCAGCGAGTATAGCATCATCCCCTTTGTTCTCTGCAACAGCTCCTATAGGTAAAGCAGCGGAGCTAGCACCAAAGGTATTGGACAATACATTTTGTTTCAATCCTTTTCTAAAAGATATTCTACCTGTTTCTCTTAATACAACATTAGTAGCATCTGTTAACCAGCTAGCATCTAAAGCTGCTGGGTTAGCTTGTGTGTTAAGGCCATTAACACCAATGTTATCTAAAGGTCTGTAAGTAAGATTAGCTGACATACCACTCCGCTTCAAATTGAACATTACCACTATCTAACATAATAGCTTGACCTATAGCATCACTTGTTTCAGCGGCTGCTACACTAACATTAGTTCCACCATCTTCGCCTCTTTCTGCTATAGCTCTAGCCCAAGCACCTAACATAACAGGTTTATCTGGAATTTTAATAACAGTAGATGCGGTTTTTAACTCATCTTGATACTTAACTATGTCAAAAGATATTGTCTGTACAGAAGTAGGAATAGGAGTAACATCAATTTTAAGATTGTTAGAACTGTCAGCACCATTAAAAGCATAGTACATGGGTTCACCAGTAGCCTCTGTGGGGTACTTTACTGAGTTCATGTACTGTCGGTTGACTTGGACTAAACGATTGGCTGTAGCCTGATTTATTACATCTATTATCTTTATTTCTTGCCCAGAAGATAGATTATAATTCTTTGTTCCATTAGCTGTAGTAACATCCACAGTTTCTCTTAGAACCAACCAGTCATGGTAGCTTTCTACATTTCTTTTAGAATCATTAATCAATGAGCCAATAACTTTCTGATAGTCAGTTATTGTAGACGAATCATTGATATTACCAGACCAGTCTGTAGCAATGGTGTCTTCTCTCAACCTGATTAATACTTCATTTATTAATTCTCTAAAGGTCATTGAAGGTCTCCGTTTTGTGTATTATAAACTATTTTTTCTAGGAAAATCAACTACTTAGAAGACTTCTTCTTCTTAGCTGGCTTCTCTTCTTTCTTCTGTGGTATATTGTATCTTAACATAATAACTCCTTATTTAATTATCTTGCCCCATACGGAGCATTTTCCATTAGTAATTTCGATAGGTTCTAATTGAAAACTATCATCATCAAACCAAGTAACAATCCCAAAACAATGGTTCCAGTTATGTAACCTTCCTCTAAGCCATCTGTTTTTACTTGATGACATATCTTTTAAACAACCCATACTCCAAGCTGAAATAGCACCATCATGTAAACTAGTGCCAGAATACCTTTGTATATCATGCGTATGCCCATAAACTAAATTAGTCCCATAACTTTCTAAATGTTTCTTAGCGTGGTTTACTGTTGTGTAAGCCCCATGTACAAAACTTAATTTCCCTATGGTTAGTACATCATTATAACTTCTGTACTTATAGCCTCTATCTTCCCATCTACAAGCATCTTTAAAATTATACTCGTTTAAGTAAGGGTGATTATCACCAAAACTATCTAGCCATTCATCATGATTACCGGCAAGTATATGTTTCTCCTTACAGCCAACCTCTTTTAAAACTTTATCAAATCTATCTATCTGTTTATTAACAGCTTTGATTTCTTCATCCACTAACGGCATTTGGTACTCTAAAGGAGGTAATTTCTTTCCTTTATACTTCCAAGCAGAAACCGATTCCCACTCCCCAACATCGCCTAAATTAATAAATACATCTGGTTTTATAAATTTTATTGCCTTTAATACTACCTTAACTGCCTTCTCATCGTGTATCGGGAAATGCTGGTCAGGTATGACAACCGCTCTTTTGTACATAATACCCCCAAGATATTATCCTTTTGCTAATTGACTCCCAAAATAGAACTCAACTATTAAAGTAGTCCATTTAAAGACTTCATCTAATTTCAACATTCCTTTAACTGTAATATATTCAACCTTGTCAGGTGTAATATCGAATCCTAAGAAACTCGTGCCTTTAATTATTGTAGGAATAACTGTTGGTACATCTAAGAATACTGGTGCTACCTGTGTAAATACTATAATACCTAGTAATACAAAGATAATCACTCGTCTGTTCATAGCAGCCCAAGGTGATTCCTTCTCTGAAAAT
>Ga0315334_10002774_pt1 | contig 10940 bp, 7 predicted proteins | sample M150034915metaG_FD_205555 | JGI IMG/M metagenome (GOLD analysis project Ga0315334, IMG submission 205555) | Ammonia-oxidizing marine archaeal communities from Monterey Bay, California, United States - M1 500m 34915 | ecosystem: Environmental > Aquatic > Marine > Intertidal zone | place: USA... | reverse complement strand
CCACATATAAAACGGGTGCACGCCGTGATAGGCGTACGACGTCCGATACAGGTGTCGGTACCACTCGTCCTCGGCGTAACGTTTTTCATAGTTTTGCTCGATTGTCTCGGGATTGGTGCTGTCGGCCAGCACCTCTTCAAAGAAATCGATGTAGCTGGGGTGATGGACGGGGTGAAACTCCCACGGCGTCGGGTGGCTCATAATGACAACTCCACCTTCGCGCACTAAGGGTTTGCCCTTGTAGAAGTTAAAGAAATAACCCAAACCTAAACAAGCAACCAGAATCGGGTTCATTATCGAATTGACATTGTACGGTCCGAGATAAGGCAGACCCATCGAAAGAATGTCAGTTTGACCTTCAACGCGAACTAGGTGTTGCTTGTAAACATTAGCGGTGGTTACTTCGTGCACGGCCTCGACTTCACCGGCTTGAATCGAAGTCAGCCCGAACGGCGCTCGAATGCCTTGAAAGATGGAACGTGCCGACCGCCGAGGAATTTTATCCAAAACTTTCTTTGTGCCGAGAAGCATCACCCGGTCCCTGGCTGTCATCTCCCATTCACGTTTTTGCAGGAAATCCCATGGCGAGGGAAAGGTGTCGTTATTTAGGGTTGTTTCGATCTGAAAGATTTTGACGCCCGCTTCTTGAATCAGCCGCCCTTGCCGCCAGTTCTTTGTATGAAGTTCGCTTTTCTCTTGGTCCATGAAGGACTTCGAGTGGCGCATGGTGTGGACGTTGTGGTGATGGCGCAGTGCCGCGTATCCCGATAATCCGGTCGCAACGCTCTTATGTCCACCGTCCATCGAGACGAGATTGATGTTGACGTAGACGATCAAATCCGACTCAACAGCGCGCTTTGAGATAACTACCTCTTCGCCGTGATCTGTTTCACCTAAATGGGTTAATCCTTCTGGATCTTCGGCGTCAAAGTTGTACAACTGCCCATTAGGGGCGAAGGCGTCATACACGCGGTCGCCCACGGCGTGTCGCAACTCTGCTTCAGTCATTCTGCGGTGGAGTGCAAGTGCCGCGATGAGATGAACATCGTCGACACCCGAAGCCGCTGCAAGATCAAGTACTTGTTCGATAATGCGACCGCGAATGTCAGGGGCTTGCATTTGGGGCAACGGCAAGGAAATGTCATCGAAAGCGATGGTCAATTTCATGCCAGGTGTGAGAAGTGCGTCCAGTGGAGGTGAATCGCCTAAAGGGTTAGCAAGGGCATGCCGAATAGCGCTGTCGACATCTTCGAGTGGTTCGAGTGGTTCGTTGGGATAAATGACTCGACTCCCAACGGGTAGCTTCTCAAATCGGAAACCTTCACCGTGATGAAAGACGATCGGGGGAGTGGTCCTGTCGACATCAAGTACCAGACCGCGGCGGGCCGTCATCAGTGGGCTCCTTCGTGCGCGTTGCTAAGGCTTGGGCGTTGACCCATTGGCAACACTGGTTTGGGAGCGCCGGCGGTTTTGGGCCAGTTCTCGGTCAGCCAGCCGCGCTTTTCTGCGATCGTTACGAGCCGGGTTTCGGGATTCACTGCAACTGGGTAGCCCACAGCCTCGAGCATCGGAAGATCGGAGGCGGAGTCCGCGTAAGCCACTCCTTGCGCAGGGTCGAGACCGTTCTGCTCGGCCCACTTCACCATGAGCTGTGCCCGAACTTCCCCCGTAGGCGGAACAGCGAGCATTTCGCCGGTGAGTTTGCCGTTTCTGCGGTCGATGCTCGCAGCGATTATGTGATCGAAAAGGGGACGGAGGGGCTCAACAGCGACATCTAAGGCCCCGGTAATTAAGACCGTCTTATGGCCAGCCGCTCGGTGGTCTCGCACACGTCTCAGCCCTGCCGGGAAAGATTTGATCAAGATGAGTTCGCTGAACATTTCAGCTACGTCAACTTCCAACTGATCGACTGAGGCACCCTTGTATCGCTGATAGAAGTAACGAAGGAAGTCAGTTCGGTCACGTTTATCTCGTCGCCATAGGCCAGGGGTCTCACTCAGAGTTCGGAGAGTGAACTCGATCCTTTTCCGTGTGCCCAAATGTCGAGTGGCGAGCCACGCGTAGCTCTCAACTACGTTGCTCGCGATCAGCGTGTTTTCCAAATCGAACGCCGCGAACTGCCTTTCGGAGTCGAGAACTGCACCGCGAAGTCGCTCTGAGCGGCTTGGTCCGGTGCGTTTTTCAGGGCTGGTTTTCACTCGAGCTTGTACGACCACGGTTGGGAGGTGTACCTCGGTGATGTAGTGATGCCAATCAATGACGCTCGGGTCGAAACCAAATTCGCGCTGATCTTCAGGTGGTAGTGAATTCCAAAGCGACAAAGTTCGTTCGATCCCGTACAGCGCTTCACACTTGCCGTAGGCACCGTAGATCTCGACGTAGCCTTTGATCAGATCGAGATTGCGACGTCGTTCAGCGAATTTGCTCGTGAAACTGTTTTCTCCTCGGATGGGAAGCCGGTTGATGATCTTTGCCGCGATGTCGAAGGCTTTTACTACGCGTTGAAGCTGTTCTTCGAGACCACTGGAGCCCGCGTACTTCCATTCGGTGCCTGCTGTGGGATGCCCGTTCGCGTCGTAGACGGGATGTTCTCGGAACCACTCCATAGCCGTATCGAGAAACTTCTTGAATCGAAGCGGGTTTGTCGAGCCGGATGCGACTTGGAACACCTCAGGTTGTTCTGCAGGACCCTTTGCGGCCACAGCAATGATGGCGGCCGCGACCAAATCCACGGGGATTACATCAAGAAGTCCTTCGGGGTAACCGGGGAAAGTGTTTAGTTCCCCTTTCGCAAAAGACGCGATGAGCGGTTCGGCCATTCGAAAGCCGCGAATCCAGCCAGGAGACGGTTCTGCCCAAGCCGATTCGATAATTGAAGGGCGAACGACGCTTACGGGTATGTCGCCGTGAAGTTCGACGAGCGCTGTTTCACCCAACGCTTTTGAATAGGTGTAGACGTCGGGCCAGCCAAGCGAGGTCGCTCGACTTCGGCCGGCCTCAACCATTTGGTCGTTGACCCAACCCTTCCGCAGCTGCTCTGTTTTCGCTGCCAGCATCGGTACACCGGCAGCACCCAACTCCTCTCTGGCGCCCTGACGGAAAGCAGAAAGTTGTTCGGGTATTCGACTTCGAGCATCGAGATCCGCCCGGGTCCGGCGAGCGGCCTCAACCTCGGCTCGCCAATCGACGTCGACTTGGAAGGGCGTGCCTGCGAGAAATTCTTCGTTTGCGTCACCGCGTCGATTTCCAGCGACGTAGCAAGTTGATACTGAAATCAGGTGCGGCGTCGCAGATGCGTGCTTGAGAACGTCCAGGATTCGATTAGGTCCTAGTAAATTAATTTCGATTGAGCTATCGAGGGGGCTATCAAAGCTGACGGTTGCGGCAGAGTGAATGACCACATCACATGACGCAAAGAGTTGCTGTTCCGTTTGATCGAGACCAAGGCCTTCGCTCGTGACATCACCTGAGATTACTGAGACGCGTCGTTCGCAAATTTCGTCGAAATCCTCGCCCCACTGCGATCGGAGCCTGTCGAAGGCGTCGTTGCGGAAGATTTCTCGCTGAACGCGGCGCTCAGCGCTATTCCGGCGGGTGGGTCGAACGAGTAACACCAGCTCGCAATCAGGCACGGATCGCAACAGGCGCTCTACTAAAGCCGTGCCGAGGAACCCTGTGCTTCCTGTCACCGCTATCCGCTTGCCCGAGAGGGACTTGCTGATCACGCTCACAGTTTTAGCAGATAACTTACCAAATGGTAAGTCCATGTCGTATTTCACCCTAGAATGGCCCCGTGCCCGCACAAACCCGCGAACGCATCTTGGACACATCGTTGGCCGCATTTGGATTGCGCGGGTATGACTCAACGTCGCTGGATGAGTTGGCCACCGACCTTGGGATCACGAAGCAGGCCATCCTTTACCACTTCTCGTCAAAAGAACATCTGCTTACCGCAACGATTGAGCTAGCAGTCAACGAACTCGGATCCGCATTGGGTGGAGCCTCCAAGCCACAGGCCCGCGGTTTTCAACGCATTGAGGACCTAGTGCGCGCCACCTTTTCCCTAGCGGCGCGCCGACCGGAAGTGCTGGGGCTCGTCCGGTTGGTTTCTAGACAGGGTGGTGCGGCTTCTGCAGCATTGGCATCAGCGATGAGCGTCATGCTGGGCGAGGCGGTGCGGTTCGTTGAAGCCGAAATGATCGCCGGCCGTTTCCGACGTCTGGAGCCACGGATGTTGTTACTAGCGGTCTATTCGGCGGTAATCGGTGTGGCCACCGAACCCGAGGTCATGCGGGCGTTAGGTCTAGAACCGGATCTCCGTTCCCTGGTCAAAGCCCGACGAGAAACCATCGAATTCCTTCGAGCGGCGCTGATTGCCGACTAGAGAGGTCAAGCTTTTAGGTCTGCGAACAAGCGAGCGCACGGCGCGACTGCCCTACCTCCACAAGAAACGCCGAACTGCATGTAGAGACTGTCAATAGGCGCGAACTTGGAAAGGTCCCTACAGGCGCGAGCGTCACGATTGCCGCATAATTCCCACAGTTGGTCAAGTAACTGGTCTTGGCCGGGGGGATTCTGGTCTGGTGTCAAGGACCTAAGCGTTGGCGGTTCGCCGTCATCGTCGAGAATCAGCGCGCAGTAGCTAGTTCCTCGAGCTCCACAACTCATTCCGAACTGGGCATAAAGGGACTGGTTAGGTGCGATCAGACGCAACTCGCCACAGGCACGCGTGCTGCCCTCGGCACACAGAGACCACCACCGGTCCAGATCTTCATCTTCCCCTGGCGGGGGAGTTAGAGACGTGAGAGCGCCCTCAGGTTGTTCTCTTCCTAGTAGTAGCGAACAGTCCATATTTTTTCGCCCACCGCAACTGAACGCAAACTGCTCATATGTGCTGTCTCGAGGTGCTGAATAAAAAAGTTCATCACAGGAAATGGGATCGCCGTCTCCACATGCTGACCAAAGAGCATCAAGTAAAGGATCCTCGCCAGGTGCTTGGTCAGTTGGGTCAAAAACCGTTGGAGAAAGCAAAAGGTTTTCAGATACCTGAGGCTGATCATTTGGTATCAAGGACTCTTGGGGGGATCCGCCAGGTCCTAACCGGCACAACTCGATGGCCATATCTACAGCAATTTCTTCTTCAGGGTTGAGATCCACAGCAAGATCGACAAGATCCAGCCCCCACCCCTTCAAAAGACGGTCCTGCACGCAACGCTGTTCTGACGCGTCTAGGTCTCTTGCGACCTGCCCCGTTTGATCATTTGGGGTGGAGCGATAAGAGCACGAAAGCGCAAACGGCAGCACCATCAAGAGTCCGAGCCAGCTTTTCATTACGCCAACTTGTGAGCTATGGCCCCGACATCGCGCAACGCGGAGCCGTCAGCTCCATCGGTGCGAAAGCCCTTGACCGGATTCTCGATAGCTTCTTCCAACATTTCTGTCAGGAGTCGCTCAAACGGTATCCCCTCTTGAGCCCAGAAATACCAACTGAGCGACCCCGGAATTGTATTGATTTCGTTTACCCACAGTCCGTGAGGGCTCCATAAGAAATCGATGCGAGCCACCGACTGCACCATGGCTAACTCGACCACCTGCGAAGCGAGTGTTCGTAATTGGCCCTCCACGTGGATTGGTAGATCAGCAGGCAATTCCCGCGGTGCGCTGGCCATCCCTTCAGGGCCCATGAGGTATTTGTCGGCGTAGCTATATATGCCGTCATCCCCCGGACGTAGTGGGCGTTCGATTGCGCTCAGACTTACCTCAGGATATGTCCGGACAGAAATATTCAGATCGATCGCATCACTCAAGTACCTCTGAATGACAGCACCTTCGCGGAGCAACGGTTGGGTTCGGACAAGCGCATTCGCAGTCTCTAGATTTTCTACGACCTCAATGCCTATGGAAGAACCGCCAAAACGCGGCTTAACGATGAATGGCCCAGCCTCATTAAGCGCGAGATCTTCTGTCACAAGATAAAGAGGCAAACTAGATAACCCGGCTGCCTCCATCACGCCAGAAAAAGCCAATTTGTCCATACCTAGAGCTGCCCCGGAACGACTCGGGCCTGTGTAACGGACACTCGCAAGATCAAACATCGCCTGAAGGCTTCCGTCTTCACCCGGCCCGCCGTGGCAACACACCACGACGGCACTGATCTCAAGCTGACTTTGTTTTCGCCGTTTAGTCACCCGATAAAACCCACCGGCGTCTCCAAGTTGAAGCACGACCGGCTCCGCTGACCGCGGGAGTCCGTCTGCAAATTCGCTTGGTTCCACATCGGAAGGAACTTCGAACCAGTTACCGGTTTTGGACCAATACAGTGCCACCACGTCATTCCCAGCCTCAGCTAAAGCGCGAACCGCTTGTAATCCAGTGAGGATCGAAATGTCATGTTCTGGGGATGGGCCGCCGAAGCAGACTGCTGGACGATTCATGATCTGCCATGAAACCGTAGATGCCCTTCGGCGGGATGTCACCTCACCTCTGCTCAGCGGCTTTCCCAGCGCTACGCGTAATGATCGGGCAGATCATTCTCGTAAAGGACAGCGTCTCCGGCTTTCAAGTGTTGTCGAACCCACTTAACTGCGTCCTCACGACCTGAAACGAAATGGACCCGAGCATTGCCATCTCTTGAACCCGTAACAAGAGCGGACTTGTTAGTCCGTCCGACAATCACCAGGTCATCAGCCACCAAACTTGCATCGACCCCCAACCGCCGATTCTCTGCCACCTGACGATGCCCGAGTTCGACCATGCCGGGAGTTACTACAGCCTTTCGTGGTGCGTCGAGTTCACCCAAAGTCTCTAGGGCCGAGGCCGCACCAGCGGGATTGCTGTTGTAGGTGTCATCAATGACTGTCACACCAGATTGGCTTACCAGTACTTGCCCACGGTGTTCGACAGCGGGCAGGTTCTTTAGACGTTGAGCGACAATTTCGTCAGGTATCCCCATAGTTGTTGCTACGGCAACGGCGCACGCGACGTTGGTCGGCGCTGCATCAACAGGCAGTCCCGTGAGGACTTGGCGGCCTGAAACTATGACTTGGAGACCTTGAAGGTGTTTGAGGACGACAACGTCAGCGGTTCGATCAATCGCAGAACACCGCAAAACATCGATTCCCGAAACCTGGAGTCGGTCGGCCTCTTCGGCCAGCCCATAGGCATCGATATTCACAATTGCTGTCCGACTGGTCGAGAAGACTTCAGTTTTTGAAGCAACGATCGTGTCGAGATCGCCGAAACGTTCGAGATGAACCGGACCTATAGCCGCCAACACCGAGATTGACGGCCTAATCCAACTCACTAGGTCCGCGATTTCCCCGGGACCGTAGGCGCCCATCTCAGCGACGAATACCTCTGTGCCTTGAGCGAGGTGTTCGTTAACTGATCTGGAAAGACCTGCGCTGTTGTTGAAGCTCGCAGGGCTCGCCACCACGCTGAAGGTTCCTGATAGCAAATGCGATATGTAGCCTTTGATAGTGGTCTTGCCATAAGAGCCAGTCACGGCGATCCGTGTGGGGTTGACGCGGTGCAAGGCGTCAGCCGCCTGGATGACATAGCGACGCGCAAGTCTGCCCTCGACGGGCTTCAACAGCACTAGAACCGCGTCGACTACCAGTGGTGTTAACAAGGCGACGGCGGCACAGCCCGCGGGTCCCAGACCGAACTGGCGAAACAACAACGAAGTGATCGCTACAAAGAGAAAGGCAGTGAACGCCACTGTTCGAAGCCGTCTCGTCCATGCAAGAGGGCTGGTTCTACCCCGCAAACCCAGGCCCAGCGGCCCAATACACACGGCCAACGCGGTGATCACGCAAACAGGCGGAAACCAAAGACATGACGCTGCCGCTGCAAGCGCCACGGTGACAAGCGCAGGATTAGCTACCCCCAATGTCCACCAGCGAATAGCGAAACGAGTTGTCGAAAATGCCAGGTAATGCTCACGCTGCGCGACGCGAAGCCAACGGGCTCCCGAAGACACAGCCCCAATGAAACAAAGAAACGCATACAAGTCGGAAGACTTCATGCCAGCGCGTCCAAACGACGGTCGATCGCTTCGCGCAGCGCATCGGGAGCCCCACTTGGAACGAAATGATCGACGCCCCCTAAAATCGTGAGCCTCGCGTCTGCCAGGAGCGCTTCAGCCCGAGCCGCGATTTCAGGGGGCGCAACTTGGTCGCCGTCACCCCAAACAAGATCGACGGGAGCGGAGATAGACCGTAACTGTTTTTCGTACGACTCGTTAACCACCGTTACCAATACGTCGCGCATGATTCCCGAAGCCGCTCGATAATCCGAACTGCCGTACTTGTCTCGAAGGCCCTCCAGATAGGTGTCACCAACCAGGCCCCAACGGTGCAGGATGCGACCAAATTGGTAACGCAACGCTGGTTTCCCCCTTCGGTGCGCGCGGTGTAACAGGGGGACACCGGTAAGTACTAGGCCTCCGATGGCGGCGGGACGACGCTCCGCAAGGTGCACCGCAACCCGACCCCCGAAGCTGTGCCCAACTAGAACCGCAGGTGTTCTGCATGTATCCAAGATTGGTGAGACGAGGTCTGCGTACAGAGCCGCCCCTCCTACTTGAGGAGGAGCGGGAGATGTCCCAAAACCCGGAAGATCGATGCTGACAGCGTTAAGTCCCTCCAGACAACGGTCAAAATCTCGGTGATTCCTACCCCAGCCGTGTAGTGCGATCACTCGCGGGGGATCATCTCCGAATCTGGTTCCGAATAACGAACCGCCGGCAAAACTAGCTAACGCCACGTGAGAATTCTGACCGAAGTTTGACGAGTCGCCGGTCCAGCTAACTGCCCTCGGACCGGTTAATGGCCGAAAGCAGTGCGTGGAAACTAGCGGTCACGATGTTTGGATGCAGACCGACTCCCCAATGCGCACTCCTATCGGAGGCTTCTATTTCGACGTAAGCAACCGCCGCGGCGTCCGCTCCGGCGCCCATGGCGTGCTCCTGATAATCGACAAGAGTGATATCTATGCCGCAATCGTTTGCAAGTGCATTCTTGAAAGCGGATAGTGGCCCGTTGCCTTCGCCTGTGATCACCTTTCTTTCACCGGAGAAACTCAGCGTCGCGGTGACGTTGGACATCTCTGACGATTCGGAGTCGAAGGCGCTCTTGTGGCCCTCGTAGGTGAACGGCTGAGTGGTGTGAAGGTACGCCTCATCGAATGTCTTCTTGATGGTTTCAGGAAGTATTTCGCCACCATCATCAGTGATTGATTGGATCACCTGACTGAATTCGATTTGCAAACGCCGAGGCAAATCGAGTCCAAAGTTATTTTTCATTACATACGCCACCCCGCCTTTACCCGACTGGCTGTTGACACGAATGACGTCCTGATAAGTGCGTCCCACGTGAGCGGGGTCAATTGGCAGATACGGCACCTCCCACATTTCGTAATTCTCGGAGAGCGCCTCGAAGCCTTTCTTGATTGCGTCTTGGTGACTGCCAGAAAAAGCGGTGTACACCAGATCCCCGCCGTACGGATGGCGGGGGTGAACGGGCAACTGGTTGCAGTACTCAGCTATGCGCCGCAGGTGATCAATGTGACTGACATCTAGTTCTGGGTCGACTCCTTGACTGAAAAGATTCAGCGCCAAGGTAACGATGTCAACGTTGCCGGTTCGTTCACCATTCCCGAAGAGTGTGCCTTCAACACGGTCAGCGCCGGCCATGACACCGAATTCGGCTGCAGCTACCGCACACCCACGATCATTATGAGGATGCAACGAGAGAATTATGGCTTCTCGATTTGCGACGTTGTGGTGGAAAAACTCAATTAGGTCCCCGTAAAGGTTCGGTGTGGACATTTCAATTGTTGCAGGCAGATTCAAAATGATGGGGTCATCTGGTGTGGCTCCCCATTCGTCTGCCACCTGCTCGCAAATGTCAATAGCAAAGTCAATTTCGGTGCCGGTAAATGATTCTGGTGAATACTCAAAACGGATATTTGAATCTTCCACCCCTTCGCGCAACTCGCGACATTGCCGGGTCCCAGTGAGCGCCATGTCAACGATCCCGTCCAAATCGAGCCCGTACACAACTCGGCGTTGAAGAGTTGACGTCGGGTTGTAAAGATGCACTATTGCGTTATTTGCACCCTCGATGGATTCATAGGTTCGATCAATGAGTTCTGGTCGACTCTGAGTCAGCACTTGAATCCATACGTCGTCTGGCACCAGGTCTTGTTCGATGAGCAGCCTGCAGAAATCGAAATCGGGGGCTGAGGCTGATGGGAAACCAACCTCGATTTCTTTGAAACCCATTTCGACAAGCGCTTCGAACATCTGTCGCTTCCGCGGAAGGTCCATCGGGTCGATCAGTGCTTGGTTGCCATCTCGAAGGTCAACTGAACACCAAAGGGGGGCTTCATTAGTCACTTTGTTGGGCCAGGTACGATTCGCTAGTTCGGGCGCATACGGGTAGTGGATGTACTTGCCGAACGGCATCGAACTGGGCTGTTGCTTACTTATGCCCTTCACATCTGCCATGGGTTCTTCCTCCAGTCGTGCATAGTTCCGCTTCTTGCACCGTTCTCCTAGCCGTGTTCCCGCCCCGAAAAGCAGAAGAACCCCCCGACCTTGCGGCGCAGGAGGTTGTGGCGAGGGCCTTTATGTGGTGGCCCTCACCTAGGTAAGAAGAAGCAGTCCGCGCCGCGATCCGTTCACGACCAAAATCTTACCACCGGAATGCCAGATTGGTACAGGGCCACCTGGGAGGACTGTGAGTCGCGCGAGGTTTATGCGGCGCGTTGTTGGGTCATAAGCCGTGCCAGAAGACCCTCCCGCAGGCCCACGGTTGTCACCAAAGCCTCGTGTGCCTCAAGCGACCGCATTGTTTGCCTGAGAATGGCCACTGCAAGGGGGAGATGGAGCGATCTCCTTTGCTTCATCCCAGGAAGAGCTAAACGTGCGGGTAACG
>Ga0315334_10002773_pt1 | contig 10940 bp, 9 predicted proteins | sample M150034915metaG_FD_205555 | JGI IMG/M metagenome (GOLD analysis project Ga0315334, IMG submission 205555) | Ammonia-oxidizing marine archaeal communities from Monterey Bay, California, United States - M1 500m 34915 | ecosystem: Environmental > Aquatic > Marine > Intertidal zone | place: USA... | reverse complement strand
TCGATGTTCACGGCCTTAGCTAATCCACGAATCTCATCTTCATTCAATTCAGACATGTTAACTCTCCTCAAAAGTATTACTGGGTTGACTCAGCGATTATAGGATATGTCGGTGAAAGCAGTTCCGCTGTTGATCTTAAGCACGTGCGCATTTCCAACAACTTGCCGATCAGTTTGCTAATGTCAAAATGCCCCTCCTATTTTAAAAGCTTGATCTGAAATCCCTTTTATCCTTACAGTAATCACATCGGTATATGGAAAATAGACCGTAGGAATCCAATATAATTAAAGTTATTCTACGGTAATGAAGTTAGAGTGAAACAACATAGCTGGGTATCTAAAAATTGCAAAAATCAGATGAAGTAGACATATTGGTAATAGGTGGAGGCCCGGCAGGTAGTACAGCAGCCTCGATGGCAGCCAAATCAGGCCTCTCAGTCAAGGTATGCGAAAGATCTAAATTTCCAAGGGAACATGTAGGAGAATCTCTTCTTCCGGCAAGCATAGGTATATTGGAAGAATTGGGTTTAAATGAAGCGATATCAAACGCAGGGTTCTTACCTAAATATGGGGCAACCATGGTATGGGGCAAAGATGAAACACCTTGGTCATGGCGGTTTAGTGAAACCAATAAACAGAATATTCATTCATACCAGGTTTCAAGGCCTATTTTTGATGAAATACTACTCAAAAGATCAGCAGAACTGGGTGTTTTGGTAGAAGAAGAGTCATCGGTATCCAAGATACTGACAGATGATTCAAATAGAGGAGTTGTGGTCACTAATAAAATGGGCCAGGAATACTTCCAACCCGCCAAATTCATAGTAGATGCCAGTGGACAGTCCGCCCTTCTAGCAAGGAATTTTAACTTGAGACAATGGGATGAACATTTTCAAAACCTAGCAATTTACGGGTATTTTGCGGGGGCGAAAAAGCTGGACGCCCCGAACGAAAACAATATATTTATTGAGTCGTATGAAAATGGATGGGTCTGGGTGATTCCCTTAAATGACGACACTACAAGTGTAGGAGCGGTAGTAGATTCCAATGAGACCAATGCGAAATTGCGGAAAACTGATCCGATAACCTTCTTAAAAGACCAACTATCATTGACCAACAGAACATCAAATATGCTTTCGGTAGCAGAGCTAAAAAGTGATGTGAAAATATTAAAAGATTGGTCATACACAACCTCGAAGATGGCCGGCGATGGTTGGGTATTAGCCGGAGATGCGGCATGTTTTATAGATCCTTTATTTTCTTCGGGGGTTCACTTAGCTATGATGTCAGGTGTACTTGCTTCAGCATATGCTGTTACATGCTTAAAAGATAAGATTCTTGGCATAGAAAGCGCATCAGTGTACGAAACCACATTTCGACAAGAATATGACCATTTCCGGGACCTTGCCTTATTATTCTATTCCAGCAATAGAACCGTAGATTCATATTTCTGGGAAGCCCGTCGAATATTTAAAGAGGAAAATTATTTTTCTGACAGGATCTCCTTCATCAGAGCGGTGTCAGGACAATCTGTCCGTGGATATGAGCGGGTGGCTTTAGAGAGAGGTGAATTACCAAATGAATTCATGTCTGCCATGAGCCTACACAACAAGAAATCTGAGGATAGAAATGCAAAATTACTTTCCATTCAAGATTCGATCTTGGAAAAAATACCGTGCCTAGCACCAAAAGCAGAACTAGAAAAAAAGCCGGTTCTAGCAGAAGGAGAATTTGAGTGGGGGACAGTTATAACAACACCATATCGGAAGGAAGGAGTGCCATGTAGTAATTTCGTGGCAAATCTATTGATGGAAATAGACGGTGAAAAGTCGTTAAGAAAAATCGTGGAAGACCTTTCAACATCTGCTAGTGAAGACACCAAAAAACAATTATTAAAATATAGTATAGAGGCCATAAGTATTCTTTTTATAGAAGGAGTTATAGATAATCTCGATTAAGGCAATTAAATAGTAATTAAGGAGAAAACTATGTTAGAAGATATTCAAGGCAAGGTCGCCTGGATAACCGGAGCAGGGACAGGTATCGGGGAATCTGGTGCCATAAAATTAGCGGAAGCCGGCTGCAAAGTGGTCCTTTCAGGACGAAGACATGATGTGCTGGAAAATGTAGCCTCAAAGATATCCGGGGATGTTTCGATACAGCCTCTAGACGTTTCAGACAATGATGCTGTTTTATCAGTCGCCGACTCGATATTAAACGAATATGGTCAGATAGACATAGGTGTATTCAGTGCAGGTATCAATGTCAGGGAACGCAATTGGCCGGTAGTCTCAATTGAAGATTGGGATAAAGTCATAAATATAGATTTGAATGGGGCTTTCTACTGTTGTCAGGCGGTACTCCCTTCTATGAGAAGCAACGGAGGCGGGCTTATTATCAATGTTTCTTCCATGGCTGCTAAAAGTGCAGGAGCCTTAACAGGACCGGCTTACACTTCTGCGAAGCATGCAATGAACGCGATGACTGCCAGTTTAATCGTTGAGGAAAGAAACAACGGAATCCGAGCTACAGCATTGTGCCCGGGAGAAGTAGCTACACCGATCTTGGAACAACGTCCCGTACCCGTGAGTGCCGAGGATCAGGCCAGAATACTTCAATCAGAAGACCTTGGGGAGCTCATATTGTTTCTCGCAAAGCAACCACCGCACGTAACAATAAATGAAGTGTTAATTAACCCCACCTGGAACCGGTTCGCATAAGATTAAAATGTATAAATCCCTCTGAGGATTTTAATGATCTCAGAGGGATTTATATTATTTGCTTTAATCCCCAGGAGTGGCGGCAATTTCGTCGGGGCTCTCAGACTCTATTGCATCGAAATTTTTTCCTGTCTTGGGATCAACCTCGAAAGGGCTATCTAGCCCAAGCTCATCTGCTATTTCTCTCACAGCTGGTAATACTTCCTCCCCCATAAGCCTAAGACTTCTCATTTGATCGTCATGAGTCATCGCTCCATCACCATCCCAGAAGAACACTGAGCCTGGCCTAAGATATTCAAGTACGTGACGTATTTTCGGTATAACAGTCTTGGGGGTACCAGATATTATTGTATAGTCTGACACTTGATCCTCAAAGGACCTTGATAACTGACCTCCTCTGTTAGCAGTAGCAACTTGGGCAGTTGGAAGTGTCCTTCTACGTGAAGTCATTCCTGGAAGTTTGTTTAGAGCCGGATTGGCAGTACCTTCGTTCCCCGCGTTGAACGGGTTACTAGGACCTTGCACAAACTTTCTCGCGACTTCTTCTGCAAGTTCCTCAGTTTCATCCACGTGGACTTTCCACAGGTATCCAAAATTCTGAGGGCCTGCTTCATAACCTTCTTCTCTAGCTGTCTCTTTATAAACTTCAAAAGATTGCCTTGTTGGTTCTAATTGTGTAGCAAGCATTATGTAGGGGATTCGTTGCCTGGCAGCCCACATGACTGAATCTCTACTAACAACACCTGGAAGCATTATGGGGGGATGTGGTTTCTGGTAGGGCCTCACCCACGGGTTAACATATCGGTATTGATAGTGTTTCCCTTCCCATCTAAAGGGTCCCGGTTCAGTCCATGCCTTAATGATAAATTCATGGGCCTCTTGAAATCTTTCCCAGTTATATGCAGGAGGTGAATTGTGAGCAACACTCTCTCTAGCAGTACCCCGAACCCATCCTGAAACCAATCGACCTTTGGAAATCATATCGATGGTTGCTAGTTGTTCAACCAACCAAAGTGGATCATCCCATATAGGAAGAACATTACCCAAAAGTACTATCTTTGCCTTATTCGTAATACGGGCAAGAATGGAAGCTTCTACGTTAACAGTACTACCCATGCAGAAAGGGCTGCTATGATGTTCGTTTAACATCAAGCCATCAAATCCCATTTCCTCCGCATAAATTTTTTCATCTAAGTACCTGTTATACAGGTCGGATCCTAACATTGGATCGTATATATCATTGCTAACAGTCAGGTCCTTGATAGACTTGCCCGTTGCCCCAAAGTAACCGGACTTGGGGTCTTGGTATGGCCTCTCTGTAAAATGTCCTATAAACATATGTTCCTCTCTATATGGGCAAATTTATCATTTTTTTAGGAAATTTATTAATAATTTAAGGAAATCCTCAGGTTTCTCTATCTCCGGCCTATGGCCACTCTGGTCTATTAGGCTTAGTGAAGATCCTGGTATAGATTCGTTATATATCCTCAATGAATCGATAGGAACTATAGAATCTTGTCTTCCAGACACGATCAGTGTTTGAAGTGTTTTCAACCTCCGCAACAAGTAAGGCAAAGTCGGGTTATACATAAAAGGTTTCCATGCCAATCTTGCAGACTGCTCGCGTCCTACTTCCCACAATTCTTCCTGTTCTGGGGAAGGCTCATCGGGTCTTAAAGTTGCATACTCTTCCACCGAATTTGGGTTCAAAAAACTTTCTTCCAAAAATTCGGTGGCTAGATTTAGGAAAAGATCGTAAATCTCACCCTCCTCTGGTTTAACTCCCATAGGCCCGACAAGTACAAGTTTTGAAAACTTGCCAGGATCCATCGCAGCCATTTCCGCAGCCAGCCAACCTCCCATCGAAAAACCCACCATATTAATTCCCGATAATTCCAGGTCATCCAGCACCTGAAGATATACTCCGGCTAAATCACTTACATGCATAGCCCAGTCCAGTCTATCTGACCCGTCATACCCTGGATGGCTTGGTGCCATAACTCTAAATTGTTCTGAGAGGGCTCGGTGATACTTCATCCAACCAGGAAAACCCAACTCACCGTGGAGCAACAGCAAAGGTTCTCCTTCCCCCGCAATCCGCATCTGAAGTTTTCCTTCAGCAATCATTATTTCTTGTTCTTCAAATTGGGAAATTTCGCCTGCCATTCCTTATTCCTCATATGGTTTCCATCAATCAGCACAAAGCCTAATTACGCGATTATAGCTGAAAATATGGGAACACCGGTGTTTTAAGAATTTGTTCGATTAGTTTGGTTGCATTTATACTGCCGCTATGCTGAACTTTAGCTTATCCAATCTGGTGGGGTTCTAACATGCCTAACATAAAATCTGGAATCTTTATAATGCCGTTCCATCCTCCGGACAAAGAATTGGCTCAATGTCACGATGAGGACATGGAGCTGCTAATTGAGTCGGATAAACTAGGAATCGATGAGTTTTGGGTTGGCGAGCATCACACTTTGTCATGGGAACCGATCGTCAGTCCTGAAATGTTCATAGCCGCCGGATTCAGGCAAACTAAACGAATAAGAATTGGACCTGCACCCCTCCTTTTAAATTTTCATCATCCTGCCCAAGTCGCAAACAGACTTTCATTTTTGGATCATTTTTCCCATGGCCGGCTTAACATCGCCTTTGGCCATGGTGGAGCACCATCAGATTTTGAACTGTACAATCTCCAAAGTTCAGAAATGCAGAAAATGTCAGAAGAAGCGATGGGCATGATATTGCAGATGTGGGAAAAAGAGCCTCCCTATGAAATCACCGGTAAGTATTGGAATATAGTGTTGAAAAGTAGTGATAAAGATATTGGCTACGGCAAAATTCAAAAACCATTACAAACGCCTTATCCCCCGATTTCTGTTCCAATCACAGGATATAACTCAAATTCGGCGAAAATAGCCGCTAAATACGGATTCTCCCCTTTCAGCCACTCAATAACTTCTTTGCCCGTTCTAAAAGACAATTGGGAAACTTATTCAAGGTCTAGCAGATTAGTGAATACAGAGCCCGACAGATCTAATTGGAAACTTGCACGGACCATATTTATCGCTGATTCTGACAAGGAAGCAATCAAAAAAGCAAGAAATAACAGTATATCCAAGGCTTATAAATACTTGGCAACCGCTATAAAGAAAGGCCCCGGCCTAGCCATTATGAAATCAGACCCAAACGAGCCAGATAGTGAAATAACTGAAGATTACCTCATCAATGAACTAGTCATTGCGGGGTCAGTTGAAACTGTAATAAGTCGTCTGCAAGAAGTCACAGAATATCTCGGGCCTTTCGGAACCCTGATAAATATGTCATTTGACTGGATAGATGAATCTGATAAAAGAGACTGGTTAAACAGCATGGCTCTTTTTCAAAATGAAGTAATCCCAAAGCTAAGTTCCCAAATCAACCAATCACTTTCTCCGGAGAATTCAAATGACTAATAACTATCGACAAAACCGCACAAAATCCAATTTATTAAGAGGCAAAACCATTAAAGTACCTGAAATAAATAGAGTTTTCGACCCTACGGTAGTCGAAACAATCGCATCAGTTGGTTACGAGTGCGTTTGGATAGACATGGAACACAGCCACGCAGATTTCAAAGACCTCGCAACACTCGTATTAGCGGCACGTGCCTCGGAAATAGATGTGTTCGTAAGAATACCTCACGGACCTTACAACCAAATAATAAAAACCTTGGAAATTGGTGCATCTGGTTTAATTTGGCCTCATTGTAAAAGTAAAAAAGAAGCTGAAGCGTTCGTTGAAATGGCCAAGTATCACCCAGAAGGCATGAGAGGGATGGGTGGTGGCAGAGATTCCTCCTTTGGTAAAAGTGAAAAACCAGCATATTACGATATTGCGAATGAAAATGTGCTTCTTGGTGTGATGATAGAAGATAAGGAGGGAGTAGAAGCATGCGATGAGATCGCTTCAGTCCCTGGTATTGATTTGCTTTTTGTGGGACCCGGAGACCTATCCCAAAGCTATGGTGTCCACAGAGACCCAGGGGATCCAATAACTAAGCCCGTCATATTGGAGGCCTTTGACAAGGTTGGAGCAGCCTGCAAATTACATGGCAAATTCATGGGCACAGCAGTAGATCCAGGAGAACCGATGAGTATGGCAGTAGCGAGAGGAGCCACTTGGCTCAACTGCTGCCATGACGTAACTGCTCTCACAACCGGTTATGAGTCTGCCATGGTAAAGACAGACCAAATCGTGGCTTCCACAAATCAGATTTAGGAAAGATTCACCGAACCTCTATAGTCTGATTTGGCTTTTTCAATAGCACGGATTCTACCGTCCAAAAGAACATCTACCCTGTCTTTGGCCCACTGGTTTGAAACTTCCAATCCTGTAAGAGAACCTTGAAATTGAGGCATAACATATCTCGCTAGAAGCTCATAGCTACGTAGAATACTGTCACGCGGAGCCCAATCAATGGTTTGTACCAGGAATCCCCCAAATCCGCCACTTTCTCGAGCCAAATTATTAATGCCTTCAATACAATCATCAGGGGTTCCGACTATCCAAAATCCATTATCAGACATCCAATCGACGACTTGATCTCTAGGTCCGTCAAAGACTGGCTTCCTCCCATTGGTACCTTCAGAATAATCCCTTAAAAACCCTGCAGCCCCTTCTCTAGCTTGTTCTCGGGCCTCCTCTCTGGTCTCTGCCAGATGTACCGGTACTACCAATCGCCAATCCTCTCTTTTTACAACTTTCCCATGTTGTTCAGCTGACTCTTCTGCTATATCCCACAATTTTCCGTAGTCTGCTCGGTCGGCCAGTGGATCCCTTGGTACGGTGATAGTCAAAACTGAAGCACCGTGTTTACCGGCCAGCTGAACCCCGGAGGGAGATTGGATAGATGCAACGGCAATCGGCATATGTGGACTCTGATAGGGTCTGAGCTGCAGCAAAGCCTCATTTAATTCAAACCAATCGCCCTTATATGTTATTGGTTCGATTTCTGTAAATAACCTCAATATGACCCCTAGAGCCTCATCCATCTTTTCTCTCTGGGTGGTGGGATCTATGCCCATCATATAGGCATCTGTAGGCAAGGCCCCAGGACCCACACCAAACATGACCCTACCTCGAGTCATATGGTCCAACTGGACCATTCTATTGGCGACCATAAAAGGGTGATGATAGGGAAGACTTACGACTCCAGTACCGAGGTTTATACGCCTCGTTCTTTCTGCTACTGCAGCTATGAATAGCTCAGGAGATGAAATAGTTTCCCAGCCCGCACTATGGTGTTCTCCTATCCATGCCTCATCATATCCCAGCTTATCCAGCCATTGAATCAACTCCATATCTCTCTCTAAGGCCAAAGTTGGATTTTCACCCACCTTATGGAAAGGACCCAAAAATATACCAAACTTCATCTTTTCAGGTAGATTCATATCACATATCCTCCGCACTTCATTAATCTTGAAATTTCATAATATATGAGATCATATGGGAGTGCCTTAATCATGACAAATAAACCAACACATCGTTTTTCAATGACGGATGGGCTGATTTTAAAAGACCTCTAAGAATAATTTTTGAAACCTAAATTTTTTTACGGCTGGTGGATTGCATTAACCGCTTTGGTGGTGAATGCTGTGATTTCTGCACCCGCATTTGGGGCAACAGGGCTTTGGATAGATTCCCTGGAGACTGAATTTGGGTGGAGCCGTACTCAACTATCTATCGCTTTTTCCCTTGGCCAACTTGAAGGAAGTGTCGCCGCCCCTTTTGTTGGCTACCTAATCGACAAAATTGGTGGTAAAAAAGTAGCCTGCATCGGGGCAATCGCTTCATCCGTGGGATTTCTTTGTTTGAGTCAAACAGTTCCAATAACTGAATCCAGGGAAAATTGGCTCGACCCAGCTATATTTTACATTTCATACGTAACAATAATGTTCGGTGTAACTTTAGGTGGTTGGATACCTATGACGGTAATCATAAACAATTGGTTTGCCAAACACAGAAGCCTAGCTATGTCGATCGGATCTGTCGGCTTCTCAATCGGCACCTTCGCCATTGTTCCCTTTTTGGCCATTTTGATTGAATCGGAAAGTGTCGGCTGGAAAACGACAGCACTAGGACTTACTCTATTTTTTCCTCTCCTAATATTTCCCATCACAAGAATAATTAAAAACACTCCAGAAGAAATTGGAGAGGTTCCCGACGGAATAGAAGCTACATCGACTGTCGACAGCATCCCAGATCAATCTGTGGAAATAGGATCAAATGATTTTTCTTTGAAAGCTGCTTTACAGGAAAAAGTGTTTTGGTACATAGCAATCGGCCACGGAGCTTCTGCAATGCTTACTTCCACTATGATGGTTCACTTGATCTTAGCATTTAAACATCAAGGCATAAGTCTACAAACGGCGGCATTTATTTGGGGGCTGGCTATGGGAGTCGGCGGGGTGTCACAAATCTTAGGTGGATTCTTAGGAGATAGGACAAAAAAACATGTTGCTGTTTGTATTTTTGGTTGTATCCAAGCCATAGGAGTCTCCCTTGCTGTCTTGGTCACAAACACAGGAACGGCATTAATATTTGCGATTGTCTATGGAATAGGGTTTGGGGCTCGTGCCCCAATAACTACTTCTATGAGGGGTGATTATTTTGGTCGTAAGGCGTTCGGCAAAATAATGGGAGTTTCTGCCATGTCCATGATGCTTATGACCATGTTTGGCCCAATTTTTGCAGGAAGGCTCTTTGACCTCCAAGGGAACTATCAAAATGGTTTCTTGATCTTGGCCTGTTGCGGTTTCATAGGAAGTCTAATTTTCCTTTTAGCAAAAAGACCGGTTCTCCAAAAAACAGGTTAGACGTAAACACAGTATGGAATTATGTCACGGCCACGATGCCCAGCCAGTTTTCCTAATCTAATATTCCCAAATCTCTAAATATAACTTGAGTTCCTTCCAAATCTGATAGGTCTTCTATAGTCAAATTTGGCTTATGGAGATCAGCTAAGGGAGTGAGTAACATGTGAGTTTTTATTCCTTCAACAACTGGGTATTCAAATATTTGCCCCGTGAAATATTGCTGAGCTACCTTTGAGGTCATAAAAATAAGGAATTTCTCCGCGTTAGCTCGATTTTTCCCTGTATTGATTATCCCTGCTCCGGCCACCATTACCAAACTGCCGGGCCCGCCATCGCTCAAATAAAGATTTCGGGCATTAAATTTATCGCCTTGTTCTGAAATGAAACGGTGCAAGTAATAATGATTAACCAGCCCTATGCTTATTTCCTCAGCAGCTACTGCCGCCACTTGAGGAGTGTTCTTCGGGTAAACAATGGGTTCATTGGCTAACATATCGGTCAACCATTGCCTTGTTTTTCCTTCTCCCCAGCTAACCCTCATTCCAGTAATCATCGTCTGGAATGAGCTATTTGTGGGGGCCCATCCTATTTTGCCTTTCCATTTAGGATCTGTTAAATCATCGAGGGACGTCGGTAAGTCACCAGAGGGAATTGTAGCTGTATGGACCAAGGTCCTAGCCCTACCAGATATACCGACCCATTTACCATTATTTGGCTTCGCCCATTCAGCAACCTTGTCAGTTATGGTACCGGGAAGCTCTATAAGACGGCCTTCTCTTGCTAGAAAACCCAGACCCCCTGGATCTTGTGCGAAATATATATCAGCAGGGCTATTGGAGCCTTCCTCAAGAATCATCGTAGCAACCGGAAATGTTTTGCCGTATTTGACCTGTACATCAATTCCAGTTACTTCTTCAAACTGTTCGACTATGTTGCCAACAAGACTTTCCGACCTTCCGGAATAGAGAACTAATTCTCCAGGATCAAGATCTTTTACTATAGTTTCAACAACGGGAACTTCTATAGTTTTTACAATTTCCTTCTCGATGACTACCTCTACAGGTATCTCTTTCACTACTTCTGTAGCGCAAGCCGTAAATACTGTCGGAAGAGTTGCTATGGCCAGCGCCACTGTAAGGATGATTCTATTCATGATTACCATTATTTTGGTGTTCACAAGACTAATTGATGAACTATGCCTGCTCATTGTATTTATTTCGTATATATAATTTATCAAATTAAGTATTCACTAAGTAAATTACTTAGTATGTACTATTAAATAGTTTATATAATGCGAAATAATAGTGTCAATAACTAGGGTAAAATACCTGAAACTGGTATTCTAAATACTGTTTTAACCT
>Ga0315334_10002772_pt1 | contig 10942 bp, 8 predicted proteins | sample M150034915metaG_FD_205555 | JGI IMG/M metagenome (GOLD analysis project Ga0315334, IMG submission 205555) | Ammonia-oxidizing marine archaeal communities from Monterey Bay, California, United States - M1 500m 34915 | ecosystem: Environmental > Aquatic > Marine > Intertidal zone | place: USA... | reverse complement strand
CGCTGCCCGGGCCATGCCCGGTGTGGTCGCCATCATCACCGGCGCCGAAATGCTGGCCCATTCGGCGCCCTTCATCACCGGGGTCAAGGTGGCGGCGCCGCAATATGCCCTGGCCACGGATCGGGTTCGTTACGTCGGCGAACCGGTGGCCATGGTGCTGGCCCATGATCGTTATCGGGCCGAGGATGCGTTGGAGGCGATCAATGTTGAATATGCGCCCCTAACGCCCGTATTGGACGCAATGGCGGCGCTTGAGGGGTTGGTATTGCACCCTGATACCAACAGCAATGTGTTGCATGAGCGGCATTTCAGCTATGGCGACCCGGAAGGGGTGTTCGCGGCCGCGGCCCATGTTGTCGCGGGCACCTATCACTATCCGCGAAATTCCTGCACGCCCCTGGAATGCTTTTGCGTCATCGCGGATTACGATCCCGGCGAAGACGCGTTCGAGGTCACGGCGAATTTTCAGGGCCCCTACACCCTGCATACCGTCATGTCCCGGTCCCTAAAAGTGCCCGGCAATCGCCTGCGCCTGAAGACGCCGCCCGCCTCGGGCGGCAGCTATGGGGTCAAGCAGGCGGTGTTCCCGTATGTGGTGGCCCTTGGCGTGGCCGCCAAAATTGCCGGACGGCCGGTGAAATGGCTGGAAGACAGGTTCGAACATTTGACCGCCGCGACCTCCGCCACCAATCGGGTGACCACCTTGCGGGCCGCATTGGATAATGAGGGCCGAGTGCTGGCCCTGGATTGGGACCAGTTGGAAGATTGCGGCGCCTACCTGCGGGCGCCGGAGCCGGCCACCCTCTACCGCATGCACGGCAACATGACCGGCGCCTATGCCATTGAAAACCTGGCCATCCATAACCGCGTGGTGGTGACCAACAAGACACCAACGGGGCTGATGCGCGGCTTCGGCGGGCCGCAGATCTATTTCCCCTTGGAGCGGCTGTTGGACAAGGCCGCCGCCGAACTGGGCCTTGATCCGTTGGCTCTGCGCCGCCGCAACCTGGTGCCCAGTGGGGCCATGCCCTACCGCACCGCGCCGGGCGCCCTGTTGGATTCCGGTGACTACACAACAAGCCTGGACCGGGCCGTGGCCGACGGTGGCCTGGACGACCTATTGTCCCGGCGTGACGCCGCCCGGGCCGAGGGGCGGCTTTACGGCATCGGCTATAGCGTCGTCGTCGAACCCTCGATCTCCAACATGGGCTACATCACCACTTTGTTGAGCCCGGAGCAGCGGGACCGCGCTGGGGCAAAAAACGGCGCCCTGGCCACGGCAACGGTGGGCTTTGATCCCTCGGGCGCGATCAGCGTCGCCGTGTCGTCCGTGCCCCAGGGTCAGGGGCACCGCACGGTGTTGGCCCAGGTGGTGGCGGATGTCTTCGCCATCACGCCGAAAGACGTCTCGGTGATGACCGAACACGATACCGCCAAGGACCCTTGGTCCATTGCGTCGGGCAACTATGCATCGCGCTTCGCCGGCGCCGTGGCGGGCGCTACCCATCGGGCGGCCATAAGTTTGCGCGACCGGCTGACCTTGATCGCGGCGGCGGACCTGAATGTGCCGCCCGACGAGGTGGCCTACGGCGCGGGGCGCATTTTTGCCCAGCACAACCCCGACAACGCCCTGCCCCTGGGCCGGCTGGCGGCCAAGGCCCATTGGTCGCCCCTGTCCATTCCCGATGGCGCCGGGGTGGGTTTGCGGGAGACGGCGTTCTGGAACATGGCGGAATTGACGGAGCCCGATGAAGGCGACCGTATCAATTCCTCCGGCGCCTATGGCTTCATTTTTGATTTCTGCGGCGTGGAGATAGACCCCGATACATTCGCCGTGCGGGTTGATCGATATGTCACCATGCATGACGCGGGCCGGCTGCTGAACCCCATGCTGGCGGACGGCCAAATCCGCGGCGGCTTCGCCCATGGTCTCGGCGCGGCACTGCTGGAGGAGCTATCCTATGCCCCCGATGGCGGCTTTCAGGCCGGTACCCTGGCGGACTATCTGGCACCCACGGTGATGGAAATAGCGGAACTGACCATATTGCATGACCAGACCCCGTCACCCTTCACGCCCCTGGGCGCCAAGGGTTTGGGCGAGGGCAACGCCATGTCGACGCCGGTCTGTATTGCCAACGCCGTATCCGACGCCCTGGGCCGGGAGATAACCGCCCTGCCCCTGACCCGCTCCAACTTGGCGGAATTGATGCTGGAGGCGGAGCCACCGGGCAAGGCGAAGGTGTTTCACGGTCATGCGTTGGAGGGCCGGGGCAGCACGGCGGTACCAGCATCACCGGAAGAAGTCTGGGCCATTCTGTTGGATGATAACAGGTTGGCGGCCGTGATCCCCGGTTGCCATGATTTGGTGAAATCAGGAGATAATAGTTACCGCGCCGATGTTACTTTGGGGGTGGGTCCCATCAAGGGCCGTTTCGCCGCCAAGGTGGCGCTGCAGGATTTGGACCCGCCTCAAAGTCTGCGGCTGGTTGGTTCGGCAACGGGGCCATTGGGCCGGTCGGAAGGGGAAGGGCATATCAGCCTGCATCCCACGAGAGAAGGGACGCAAGTCGACTACGCCTACACGGTTAGGATATCGGGTAAGGTGGCGGCTGTGGGCGGACGTATGATGGATGGCGCCGTCCGTGCCTTGATCAACCTCTTCTTCAAGCGTTTGGTGAGCCAAACCGGAGTGCGGGAAGAGCGCTTCTACCCAAGCTTTTGGGAGCGTCTGCTGGCGCTGCTGGGGGTGAACCGATGAAGCCAGCCGCGTTCGACTACGCCTGCCCGGACAACGTGGGCGAAGCCTTGACCATCCTGGCGGAGCGCGGGGCCGGCGCCCGCATCTGCGCCGGGGGGCAGTCGCTTGGCGCCATGATGAACCTGCGCCTGATGAGCCCGGAGGTATTGATCGATATCGCCGGTCTGGACGAGTTGAAATCCATCGCCATGACTGGGGGCGCCATTGAAGTTGGCGCCGCCGTCACCCAGGCCGAGCTGCTGGCCTGGCCCGATCTGGCCAAAACCCAGCCTTTGCTGGCGTGGATGCTGCCCTGGGTCGGACACTACCAGACCCGTCAGCGCGGCACGATATGTGGCTCCCTGGCCCATGGCGACCCCAGTTCGGAACTGCCCCTGGCGCTGGCCGTGTTGGAGGGCGAGGTCTTGCTGGCCAGCCGGCGCGGCCGCCGGGTCGTTGCGGCCAAGGATTTTCAGCTTGGCATGATGGCCACGGATATAGCCGACGATGAGATGGTGGTCGCGGCGCGCTTTCCCACCGCGCAGGTTGGCGCGGTATCCGCGTTCCACGAAATCGCCCAACGGCATGGAGATTTCGCCATCGTTGCCGTCGCCGCCGTGGGCAATCGAAATAGCGTTCGCCTGGGCGTCGGCGGCGTGGCCGATAGCCCTGGCGTGATCGAACTGAAATGGCCGGTGAATAACGATCAATTAAACGATTTCGCCTGGTCCTTGGGCGGGGCCGACGATCAACATGCCACGGCGCGCTATCGCCGCGAACTGGTGCGCCGCATTGGCCGGCGCGTGGTTGACGAGGTGCGTGATGCGTTATCTTGAGGCCGGCAAACGCCACGCGGTACGCTTTACATTGAATGGCGAGTTGGTCGAGGGAGAGGCAGAACCGCGCCTTTTATTAAGCGATTTTCTGCGCCAGACGCTGGGCGCGTACGGAACACATGTGGGCTGCGAACATGGCTCGTGCGGGGCCTGTACGATCCGGGTGGACGGCAAGGCGGTGCGCGCCTGTCTGTTGTATGCGGTGCAAATGCAGGACCGGGCGGTGACCACCGTCGAAGGCCTAGCCGCGCCGGATGGCTTAAACGCCCTGCAGGCGGCATTGCAGAAACACCACGGCCTGCAATGCGGGTTCTGCACGCCGGGTATCCTGATGTCCCTTGAGCAACTGCTTGAGGAAGAACCCGGCGCCGACGAGGCGCGCATCCGGGATGTGCTATCGGGTCATATTTGCCGCTGCACCGGCTATCATGGCATCGTCCAAGCAGCCGTGGAGGTGTTTGGCGAGGTGTTCGGGAAACGCTGATGTTTGATCTGGGACGCACGTTTCTGGCCAGTGTCCGGCGCATGCCCGACGCGGTGGCGATTTCCGATGGCGAGCGGGTTCTGACTTACCGCGCCTGGCAGGACCGCATACTGGCCGTGGCCGCCGGCCTTGGCCTGGAAAAGGGCGACCACTTTGTCACCGTGCTGCAAAACCGCCACGAGGCCGCGACCCTGCACATGGCGGCGCAGCTCGCCGGATTTGTGATCACGCCCCTCAACTGGCGTTCCAGCGCGGAGGAGCTGGACTATGTCCTGGCCGATAGCGGCGCCAAGGTGGTGCTGTTCGAGGATGCCACCAGCGAGATCGTGGATTCCGCCCTTCCCGCCATCAACGTGGATCGGGACTGGGATGAATTGTGCGCCGGCCCGCTGGTGGAACCAATCTCCCGTGCCGCGGTGGGGGATAAATCCGTCATGCTCTATACCTCCGGCACGACGGGCCGGGGCAAGGGCGTGCCCCGCACTCAAGCGGCCGAGCGGGCCGCGGCCATGGCCCATGTGGCGCAAAATCAATACGGCCGGGGTGAAGTTACCTTGGGCGTGATGCCCCTGTATCACACCATGGGGGTGCGCGCGTTGTTAGCCTCCATTCTGATCAACGGCCATTTTGTCTGCCAGCGCCGCTTTGATCCGCGCCAGGCGCTGTCCCTGATCGCCGAGCACCGCATTACAAATTTATACCTGGTGCCGACCTTGTATCATGACCTATTGGCCTCGCCATTATTCGCCGGCGTCGACACCTCCTCTGTGCGCAAGCTGGGCTTTGCCGGACAGGCCATGACCGATGGTTTGCTGCGGGATCTGGACGCGGCCTTCCAGCCGGAATTGTTTGTCAATCATTACGGCTCCTCGGAAATCTATACCTTCACCATCGAACCCAATGCCGCCCGGAAACCGGGTTCCGCTGGCAAAGCGGGCTTGAACCAGGAAATCCGTATCATTCAGCTTGATGCCCAGGGGCCCGGCGATGTGGTGGGGGAGTGCGAAGAGGGACAGATCATAGCCGCCCTGGATGGGGACGAGAGTTTTACCGGCTATTGGAACCGGCCCGACGCGGACGAAAAGTCCCTGCATGACGGCTGGTATTACACTGGCGACATTGGCTATTGGGATACAGACGGCGATATTTTCGTCACCGGGCGGGTTGACGACATGATCATCTCGGGCGGCGAGAATATCCTGCCGGTGGAGATTGAAAGCGTTTTGTCCCTGCATCCCGGCGTGGGCGAAGTGGCGGTTGTGGGCCTGCCCGATCCCCGTTGGGGACAGGTGGTCACGGCCTTCATCGTGCGCCGGGACGGGATGGCGGATGGGGCTGACGAGGCGGTTGACGGGGCAAGCTTGGACGCATGGTGTCTGCAATCGGACCTGCCGCCCTTTAAACGGCCGCGGGGATATGTCTTTATTCGAGAGGTGCCGAAATCGCCGGTGGGCAAAATTCTTCGCCGCATGCTGGTGAACGGCGACTATGCATCGGAAACGTAACCGGGAGTATACCGTTCATGTCCACGTCATTTGAAAGTCAGCGGGGCAAGTTATTGGAAGACCTTGATGGCTTCCGGGTCGAGATCTATCCGGATCGGGAGCGGGCCGATATCATTCTCGACCGACCGCCCCTGAATGTGATCGAGATGGGCCAGCGCAACCAGTTGCGCATGGTGTTCGAGGAACTGGACGCGGATGATCGGGTCCGCGTTATCGTCCTGCGCGCGGAGGGCAAACATTTCTCTTCGGGCGGCAATATCGCCGGTTTCCTGGCCGCCTCGCCGGAGCATGTTTCCAAGCTGGCCGACAACATCGGGGCGCCGAGCCGATGCCACAAACCGGTGGTGGCGCAAATCCGCGGCTACAGCTTCGGCGTCGGGTTCGAACTGCCCCTGGCTTGTGATTTCCGCATCTGTTCCGAGACGGCGCAATTTGCCCTGCCGGAACAGCGCATCGGCCAGATCCCCGGTTCGGGCGGCTCCATCCGACTCCTCCATATGATTGGCATCCAGCGGACCAAGGACATGACCTTCCGCTCCCGCCGGGTTTCCGGCGCCGAGGCCAAGGAATGGGGTTTTGTCCTCGACTGCGTGCCGGACGATAAACTGGAGGAGGCCGTGGATGCATTCGTGGACGAGTTGCGGGAATTCTCGCCCCTGGCCCAACGCACCATCAAGGGTGTCCTGAACGCGGCGCAAAATACCTCCGTGGAAGCGGGAATCGAGATCGAGGGCAATGCCTATGGCCGCCTGCGCACGTCGGAAGATTTCAAGGAGGGCGTGGAAGCCTTTCACGGCAAGCGTAGGGCCGCGTTCAAGGGCCTCTAGGCCATGAAGCCGCCGGCATTTGAATATCTAGCACCCCGCACCCTGGAACAGGCAGTGGCCGCCCTCGGCGCGGAGGATGCCAAGATACTGGCCGGCGGGCAAAGCCTGGTGCCCATGTTGAATTTCCGCCTGCTGGCGCCGTCTCTGCTGGTTGATATCACCCGTATTCCCGGTTTGGACAATGTTGATGACTGGGATGGCGGCCTGCGCATCGGCGCCCTGACCCGGCATCATGCCTTGGAAACCTCGCCCCTGGTGCGGGATCGCTTCCCCGTCCTGCACGCGGCCATGGCAGAGGTGGCCCATCTGGCCATCCGCAATCGCGGCACCATCGGCGGCAGCCTGTGCCATGGCGACCCGGCGGCCGAGTTGCCCGGCATGGTGGTGTTGCTGGATGCCCAATTGCAGACCACGCAACGGCTTATTCCGGCGGCGGAATTTTACGACGGAACTCTGTCGACGGTCTTGGGTGCGGACGAAATTCTGACGGATATCATGTTGCCGGCCCTGCCGCCGGGGACCGGTTGGGGGTTCGAGGAATTCGCCCGCCGGTCCGGCGATTTCGCGTTGGCCGCCGTGGGTGTGCTGATCGGCGGGGAAGTTCGGATCGTGGCCATCGGCGCCAATGAGAAACCAATCAGATTGTTGAATGCGGAAGCTTTGTTCAATGATGCATCGGACATTGATGCGGTGGCGGAAGCGGCGGGAAAGGAGGTCTCGCCGGAAGGCGATCTGCACGGCTCCGCCGAGTATCGCTGTCATTTGGTGAAAGTTCTAACCCGCCGGGCCCTTCGCGCGGCATGGGAGCGGACGTCATGATTGCGGTTGTCGTCAATGGGGTGAGTTACGAGCGGGCGGTCGAGCCGCGCATGTTGCTGGCGGATTTCCTACGTTATGAGCTGAGCCTGACCGGCACCCATGTGGGGTGCGAGCAAGGCGTTTGCGGAGCCTGCACCGTCATCATGAACGGCGACAGCGTGCGCGCCTGCCTGTGTTTTGCCGTGCAGGCCGATGGCGCCGAGATCGAAACGGTGGAGGGATTGGGCACGGTCGATGATCTGAACCCCCTGCAACAGGCCTTTCAGGAACACCATGCCCTGCAATGCGGTTTCTGTACGCCCGGCATGCTGATGACCGGCGTTGACCTGCTGCGCAAATACCCCTTGGCCACGGACCGTGAGATTCGCGAAGGGTTGTCGGGCAACCTGTGCCGCTGCACCGGCTATGAACATATCGTCCGCGCAATCCGATCAGTGGTCGGGCGCTCAGTGGTTGGGCGTTCGGTGGCCGGACATGAACGTTGACGCCAGGCCCAAAATCATCGGCGCGGCCGTGCAACGGCGCGAAGACCCGCGCCTGTTGACCGGTCAGGGCCGCTTTGTCGACGATATTAACCTGCCCCGCATGCTGCACATCGCATTTTGCCGCAGCGATCATGCCCATGCCAGGGTTTTGGAGGTCGATGTTGCCGCCGCCGCCGCCATGCCGGGGGTGGTCGCCATCTTCACCGGGGCGGATGTGCTGGGCACTTTCAATTCCATCCGCGCCACTTCCCGCATGGCGGATTATTATGCCACCGAGCTGCCCGTTCTGGCCCATGACAAGGTTCGTTATGTGGGTGAAGCAGTCGCCGCCGTGGTGGCCGAGAGCCGATATCTGGCGGAAGACGCCGCCGAATGCATCGCCGTGAGCTATGAACCCTTGGGCCATGCGGTCGATGTTCAGGCCAACGCGGAACCCGGCGGCCCGCTGTTGCACGAAGATGCGGGCACCAATGTCATCGTCTCGCGAAGTTTTCAGCGCGGCGATGCGGACGGCGCCATGGCGGATGCAGCCGTCCGTGTCGGGGCGACCTTCCGCATGCACCGCAAGACCCCGGCAGCCATGGAGAACCGGGGTTATGTGGCGGATTATGATCCCGGCCGCCGCGCCCTGACCCTGCATTCAACCACCCAGGTGCCCGGTATCGTGCGCGATGCCCTGGAGGAGATGCTGGAGATCCCCGGCAACCGGCTGCACGTGATGGCGCCCGACATGGGCGGCGGCTTCGGCGGCAAGGCCTCGTTGTACCCAGAAGAAGCTCTGGTCTGCCTTCTGTCTCGCCGCCTGGGCCGGCCGGTGAAATGGCTGTCTGACCGGTTGGAAGATTTGCTCACCACGACCCAGGCCTTTGACGAAATTGTCGAGGCGGAACTGGCCTGTGACGAGGAAGGCCATATTCTAGGCTTGCGGGCCGATTGCCTCGGCGACGTGGGCGCCTATTCCGTCTACCCCTGGACGGCGGCCATGGAACCGGTGCAGGTGGTCTCTTTCCTGCCCGGACCTTATAGAGTATCGAATTACCGGGCCCGGGCCCGTGCGGTGGCCACGTCGAAGGCGCCGACGGGGGCCTATCGCGGCGTGGGTCGGCCCATTTCGGCCTTTGTCATGGAACGCCTGATGGACATGGCGGCGGCCAAACTGGGCCTGGACCCGTTGGAGATGCGGCGGCGCAACATGGTCCGAGCGGACGAATTTCCCTACAAATCAGCCTCCGGCATTGTCTGGGATAAATGCGGCTTCATGGAATGCCTCGAAAGCGTCACCGCGGATTACGATGCTCTGCGCCGGCAACAGGCAGCGGCGCGCGCGGAAGGGCGGTGGGTCGGCCTTGGCCTGGCCTCCTACGCGGAATTAACGGGCCTGGGCAGCCGGATCGCCGTCGCGCCCGGCATGCCGGTAAATACGGGGACCGAGACGGCGACCATACGCATCGATTCCACCGGCGCGGTGACGGCGCATTTCGGCATCGCCTCCCACGGCCAGGGCCTGGAAACCACCCTGGCCCAGGTCATTGCCGAAGAACTGGGCGTCCGCGTGGAGGATGTCGAGGTGATCCACGGCAGCACCCAAGGCTTGGCGCACGGCACCGGCACTTTCGCATCCCGCAGTTCCGTACTGGCGGGCGGGGCGGCGATCATCACGGCCCGGGCCGTGCGGGAACAGGTTTTGAAGGCCGCCGCGCATATGTTCGAAGCGGATGCGGGCGATCTGGACGCGGCGGCGGGTGAAATTTTTGTCACTGGCACGGACCGCTCCATGAGCTTCCGGCAACTGGCCAAGGCGTTGTATTCCGAGATGGGCCGCTTCCCCAAGGCGCTGCGGGAGCAGATCGAGTTGCAGGCCACCCGCATGTACGACCCCTATTTCGGCACCACTTCGCCCGCCAGCCATTTGGCCATGGTGGAGGTTGACCCGGAAACATATGGCGTGACGATCCTGCATTATGGCGTGGCCGACGATTGCGGCCGGGTCATCAATCCATTAATCGTCGACGGCCAGGTCCACGGCGGCGTGGCCCAGGGCATCGGCGCGGCCTTGATGGAGGAGGTGGTCCACGACGGCGCCGGTCAAATTCTCACCGCCAGCCTGATGGATTACGTGCTGCCCACGGCGGTGGAAATCCCGTCCATGTCGGTCCACCATGTAGAGGAATTTTTACCCGATAACGTGAGCGGCTTTCGCGGCATGGGCGAGGGCGGCACCATTGGCGCGCCCGCCGCCCTGGCCAACGCCGTTTCCGACGCGGTGGGCGAGGATATCAATGTGCTGCCCATGACGCCGGAGCGGCTGTATTGTTTGCTGAACAGAGACGAGGAGTAAGACATGGAATTTGGCTTGGCGGGCAAGGTTGCCCTGGTGAGTGGCGGGGCCCGCGATGTCGGCCGGCAAATCGTTCTGGCTCTGGCCGGGGAAGGCGCCGCCGTGGCGATCAATTATCGCGGCTCAGAAGCGGCGGCCAATGAATTGGTGGCCCAGATCGAAGGGCAGGGGGGCACCGCGCGGGCCTATAGCGCCGATGTCACCGACTACAGGGAGGTCTGCGGCATGACCGAACAGGTGGTGGCCGACCTTGGCGCGTTGGATGTGCTGGTCAACAACGCCGGTTATGTCACGCCGCAACGGTTCGCCCAGACCGGTCCCGATGACTGGCATGCTCAGATCGACGTCGGTCTGTACGGCGTCATCCATTGTTGCCATGCCGCCGTCAAACATCTGGCGGCATCTGGCGATGGGCGGATAATCTCGTTGGCGGGAGACTCAGCTCGGGTTGGCGAAAAGGGTCTGTCGATCACCGCAGCCTCCCGCGGCGGTGTCCTGGCCCTGACCAAGTCCCTGGCCAAGGAGCTGGGCCCCGATGGCATCAAGGTTAACGCGGTGGCCCTGGGTCTGGTGGAAACCGGGCACAGTGACAAGGATTGGCTGGAGGCCAACATGGCAAAGATCGTGCGCAACTATCCCACCGGCCGCATTGGCCAGCCGGAAGACGTGGCGCCCATGGTGGCCTTCCTGGCCTCCGCCGGGGCCTCTTGGGTAACCGGGCAGATAATTTCAATTAGTGGCGGATATTCGATGGTGGGTTAATACCAACCGGCACTGATAAGTTCCCATAGAGATCGTCTCCGCGCTCCCTCGGGTAGGAGAGAAGGTGCAGGCGATGCGGGATATCGTCAAGCCTTCTCGACGCCATGCGAGGGCGCGCGGAGGTGACACGGGAGGCGTTTTTTTGGAGC
>Ga0315334_10002769_pt1 | contig 10946 bp, 11 predicted proteins | sample M150034915metaG_FD_205555 | JGI IMG/M metagenome (GOLD analysis project Ga0315334, IMG submission 205555) | Ammonia-oxidizing marine archaeal communities from Monterey Bay, California, United States - M1 500m 34915 | ecosystem: Environmental > Aquatic > Marine > Intertidal zone | place: USA... | reverse complement strand
TTTCTTGAAATCAAATTCATTCATTGTAACATATTTCGACATGCCAGCTTTTTTGATATTTTTTTCAGCTATTTTCATAAATTTGGGTTCAACATCGTATGTGTATACATGACCACGTGGCTTTACTATCCCAGCTAGAAATGATGTTAATGAACCACTTCCTGTTCCAATCTCAACAACTTTTTGGCCACTAGTAAGGCCTGTTCTAGCAACTATGTATCCCAAATCTTTTGGATAAACTATCTGAGTACCGTGTTGTATCTTCATTACAAAGTCATGGATAGTTGGCTCAAAAAGATAAACATACTTGTCCTTGTTTGTGACAAGTCTGGAACCGTATTCCTTGCCTATTGCATCACTATGCTTGATAACTCCGATGTGAGTGTGTAGTTGCTCATTTTTTGAAATTTTAGCCAGCCATTTTTTTGAATCATTATAAAAGAACAAAACATAGTTGTTCTGCTTTATTTTTGACATAAGATTACGTACTAAATTTGGTTATATGTAACAATCTATTGTCAAATTTGTTTTTCATTTTATAACACGAATCATTATCTTATTTTAACATTTAAAAAATTAGTATTTCCATTCATCAGAAAGACCGTTCCATAATGGGCGAAATGGTGCAGGGCTTTTGTTAATTTCTCCTTCAATTCTATTTGATATTGCAAAAAAGAAGTTTTCCAATGCATCAACACCGCCGTCATCAAATAATTCCTTCCCAATTTCTTTAATTCGTATTTTTTTTTCTGTTACCTCTAGAGAATCCGGATTTTGTAAACAAAAAGTAAAAAGATCAATTAATTCCTCTTCCAGCATAAAATCCATAAGTGTAGTTTTAAAAATGCTAATAAAAGTTAGGTAGGTTGTTTTAGATTTTAGCGTAAATCATTACATTACCTATCTACATGCGCTGTGGCACCGTAATGCCTAACAAATCTAGAGCCTTTTCCAAAGTTAATCCAAATGATAATACTAAACATAATCTGGCATTAACTAATTCTGGTGTCTCAGCTTTCAAAACTTTAACATGTTCATAAAATGAGGAAAATGTAACAGCTAAACCATAACAATATCTTGCAATAACTTTTGGAGAATAATTTTTGGCCGCATCATTAACAAAAATCTCAAACATTCCAATCTGTTTAATAAGATTTAGATCGTGTTCAGTATTCAATTGATCAAATAATGCATTAAAATCTGGTTTTTTATCTGATTTTTCTAATATTCTAGCAGCTCTGACACATGAATATTGAATGTAACTACAAGTATCTCCCTCAAGCTTTAGTGATGTATTGATATCGAATGTAATAATTTTATCAAGATCAGGTTTAATCAATTCATATCTTATAGTTCCGTTAGCAACGTTATGGGCAATCTCGTTGAGTGATGCATCATCTAGACTGATATTCCTTTCTTTTGATTCAAGATAAATGCGTTTTTCAAGTTTTTCAATCATTTCGTCCGCATTAATGTAAAGACCTTTTCTACCTGACATCTGTACCTCCCTACCATCGGTTTTATTACCAAGAAGTTTTGCAGTTTCAGAGCTTAGTGTAACTGCCTCATAACCAAGATGAACATAAGAACTCTCTGGATTAAATTTTGACATAAGGTCAGTAACAATTTTTTGAAGATTAGTTTGTCTATTATCAATAACTGTTATGACCTTGTTAGCAGCAAAAGATTGCTTTGGTATTTGTGTTTCATCAAGCATTGTTTCATACAACACTTTACCATTTGATTGTATAGTATATTTTGCATAATTGAATGGATCATTTAATACACCAAGTTTCCAAGCTGCATATGGTATGTCCTTTGCAACATATGTGGCAACTCCATTACTTCTAACAAGTATCTTATCATCACCATTTTCAATTGGGAGTACCCAACAATCTGTATTATCACCTTGATCTTCAAGATGTGTAAGGTTTTCAGATTTCATTCTCGCAAATACTTTTTCCCAGAGCTTTGAATACAAAATATCAGATTCAAAATTCAAACAATCATATGAAACACCAAGATTCCAAACAGTATCTAGTTGATCAGATAAAATTTTTCTAGTTATTGTTTTCCCGAATTTTGCAGTTTCAGATGTTGGGTCCTCTAATTCCTTTAAAATTTCGAGCCGCCTAGATTCTAATTCTTTATCATTTTCATATTTTGCAGTAGTTTTAACATAAACCGTATCACCACAATAGTTAGCAAATTTTTCCCCATCTGGTTGAGTTTCTGAAAACCCTCCGAATTTAAAACCGACAATTAGGTCTGCCACCTGAAGGCCTGAATCATCAATATAGTTCAAAACTTTAACATCATAATTTGCTTTTGAAAGAATTCTAGAAACTGCATCCCCGATTGCAACGTTTCTTAGATGCCCAATGTGCAAAGCCTTGTTTGGATTAACTGATGTATGTTCAACCACTAGTTTAGAATTTTTCCCAATGTCTATACTTCCATAATTCTTCTTCTGAGATTCTAGTAAAACAGCTTTGTTAAATGAATTGGAATTAAGAAAAAAATTAAGATAACCACTTTGATGTGCCTCTGCTTTATCCAATTCTTTGCTTTGCCTGATATCATATATACCCGCTAATTCTTGAGCAATTTCCCATGGAGTTTTTCTCAAGCTTTTTGCTAGCAAAAATGCTACATTACATGTAATATCGCCAAAACCACTCCGTGATGGTTCTACAACAAAATTTACTTTGTTATATCCTTTTTCTAAAATAATTTTAGAAATATTTTCCCGCACGTGGTTTATGATATTAAGAAGTACCATCATTCATCACCAATCGGCGCTGCAAATGATAGTCTATAACCATCAGGATCTAACACATGAAAAAATCGCTCGCCCCATTCTGCGTCTTGTGGTTTGGATTCCAATTTGCCCAATACTGAAATCGTTTCATCATTCTGCATATAAATAAAAAACTTATCAACATCTTCAACATAAAAAATAATTCTTCCAAAATCTGTTGAATGTGTTTTATTTAATTTTAGATTTAGATATGACTTCACAGTATCATCCATCAGAAATGATGTAAATTGGCTGTCAGAACCACCGTAAACGATCTTAAAGTTTGGAATCTTGGAATAAAAATCGACTGATTTTTTCATGTCAGAAATTAATAATGTGACTGCCGAAATTTTTGTTACTCTCATGTTGTTTAATAGTATACCAAATATTAAAGCGGAAACCTGAAAATCCGTTCCTAAAGATTATTGAATAAGTTTCTTGAGAATAATATTAAATTCTTCTTCTGAAAATGGAGGGATTTCTAAAACCTGTAAATTTTCTTTTACATGTAAATCTGATTTTTGTCCAACAAGTGGGGCTAAAACGCCTGGTGTTGATCTGACGAATTGGAGAGCGTTAACCGCCGGACTTTGATGAATAAATTCTGGTTTATTCTTAATCCATTCCAAGAGTTTGCCCTGCATTAATGGTACACTAGTAAAAACGCCAATACCGCTTTGTTTTGCTAGTTCTAAAACTGACATCTCATTAGAATCACCAGGTTGGTTTTTTTGCATATAGGCTTGATCAAATTGCAAATTATACGGTAATTGTATAAATCTAAATCCATGAGTACTTCCACCAACCTGCTTTGCTAAGTCGATAACCTGGGTAAGTGATAAAAAATTTGGATTTTCTTTAGTAACTCTGAAACATTCCCAAGTTGCCAACCCATAAAACCTGATGTTTTGCTCTTTTCTTTTTCCCTCATAAAATTCAAAAACATTTTTTAGATGTGCGATGAATTCATCACGAGCCATTTGTGGTTGCCCCTCCACCGCATTATGTAAATACATTAAATCAATACAATCTAATCCCAAGTTTTTCTGACTCCTAGCTAGTTGGTCTTCAAGAAACGGCACTGTCATACAGTTATACTGCGATGAAATATCACCCTCTTTTACAATACCAGTATTGCCAAATTCTCTCATGACGTATGCCATAAAATCCTCCTGAATGTCAGCGTCATTTGTGACATAACCATTTTTAGTTGAAACAAAAATTTCAGAACGATTAACTTTCCCTTCATCAATTAATTCAGAAACTGCTTTACCAACAGTCCGTTCAGATTTTTGCGCGCGGTAATTTATAGCAGTATCAATCACATTCACGCCATGTAATATAGATTGCTTGATTGCATTTTTTTGCTGCATGTCGGTTTCCAAATCAGTGTTGCCTAGATAGGTGCCTATTCCTACATTAGATAGGACAAGATCATGAATCTTTCTAAAATTCTCCTTGCGTGCTAAAGATTTTCCAGCAAAATTTGTTGTACCTTCTTGTGTCGCAAAACCTTCAATCATTTTAAACCGTTACCGGCAGTAGTATTTTTTTGTTTAAAATCATTTATCTATGTCTAAATTTGATATTTTTCGTGAAAAAATTTTCAAAAGTTTTGTTAATCATTATTTTTACACTATTTATTGCTGGTTCTGCTCAATCCATCTCTGCAGACCATTTAAAGTCTAACGGTAAAGGGATTTTTACTAGTCAAAATGATGTGAATCTTGTTTCAGAGAAGGATTCAAAATATAAAATACATCTACAAGTGATAGTTAGAAATTCTCAAGATCAGTTAATTAGTGTTTTAGAATCTTCAGGTGGTCAATACTTACAGCATGAACTAACTGATCACTTATTCGATCAACGTTTAGGTGAAAAAGAAATCATTACTGTTGATGGCGTGAAATATGAAAAAGTGAGGATTACGGATACACCTGACATAGATGAGATGCTCGTTGGACTGTATCCAATTCTTACTGAAACACCTATGGAAATAAACATAAAAACATCTAAACAACAGGAATGGCTAGCAGCTTGGAAAATTCATTATTGCGCAGATTTCGTTGAACATGGAATTCAATGCGTACCTATTTTTCAAACCCTTGTTTCAACTGCGGCATTAACAGAAGGTGATATTGTAGTTAACCAATGGACAATTTTAAGAGAGATGACCTGATTTTTTTGAAAAAAACATTCCTATACCTATAGAAAAGAAGACCATTAATGGAATAAATCGATAGGCATGAATATCATAATGCGAAGTGAACATTACCAACACTGGACTAGCTATTATGGTTCCAAAAATTAGAATTAGGATAGAATCAGATTCCTTAAGCTTATTTTTTGAAAGTAGCAATAATCCAACAGTCACAGGTAATATTGTCATTATAAAAAAGAAATCAAATCTTAACTGAGAAGCGATTCCCTGAAATCCTAAAATAAACTTGTTATAATTAATTTCGATTACATCTGGATACACTGTTTCGCCTAAGAAAATTAACGCGACAGCAAGTCCAACTATGGCAACATATGAAATCAAGATGGCAATTTTTCTTCCATTGGATATTTCTGATCTATATGCAGTGAATAGAGTCATCAAAAAGTATGGTGCGACGTATGCCTTTGTGAAAAATGCAAGAATGTAAAAAACAGGTGATAAAAACCATTTTTTTCGTATCACATATAATGAAATCAGATAAAATAAAATCCAAAAATTTTCATATACTGCTATAGTATCAAATTTCAGAAATATGTGGCTTTGTAACAATACAATTACAGAAATTATTCCTGCAAATCGTTTTTGGCAAAACTGAGTTGCAATCAAATAAGTAAAAAATACTACCAGGATAGTGGCTATAAATGGCAGAAGCTTAATGTTTTGAAATATATCATACGATATATCGAGTAAAAACATTCTGACGTATCTGTCATTTTGTTCTTGGACGTAAACATTATCAGATTCGCCAAATGGCCAGAGCTTTAGTGCCTCATCTAATGCTTCATAATCACCCCACTGGGTAGACTCATCAATGAAAAGTTCTGGAATTGAGAATCCAACATATATGCCAATAATTACAAATAAAGATACTAGAGTGACTCTCTTGGATAATTCGAATGCGCGAACTTTTTCAATTGCATTATTTAGCGTTAAAGGAATTTTTTTCTTGTAATATAAAATTCCTAAACTAAAAATTATGACATTGCTTGTAATAACAAAAATTGCTTGGTGACCAAGCTCGAATGGTTCAAGGTTTTCCGCATAAAGACCAAAATATGATGAAAATAAAGCGGGAAATATCATAGCAGTAAGAGTGAGCAAGACAACCGTGAGTGTACAAAAAAAAACTGCGTGAGAAACTTTTGACGAATTTTCGATATTATTCACTCTGTGAGTTATAACGAGATGTGTAAAAATGGATCGAATGGGATTTGAACCCATGACCTACGCAGTGTGAGTGCGTCATCCAAGCCAGGCTAGACGATCGATCCAATATTTTTTTACAAATACATTATTTAGGCGTTAGAGCAAATCGTGAAAATATATAATGATTATTCCAGTTCATAAATTACATGGGTAAAGAATGTGAACATTTTGTACAGGCTAATAATCAGGTTTCACCAAATACAAGGGAATGTGAAGAGTGTGAGAAGGAAAAACTGCCTTGGGTTGCAATACGAATGTGCTTAACATGTGGACATGTTGGTTGCTGTGACTCTTCGGTTGGGCTACACGCTACAAAACATTTCAAAAAGACAGGACATCCTGTCATGATTGCACTGCCAAATAAATCCTGGAAATGGTGTTATGTTCACAAGAACTATTATTGATGTGTTATGGTTCAATATGACCTAGGCAAGTGGGATCTTAAAGAACTGGTTAAAAAACCAACTAGAGTTGCGATTGATAAAAAGTTAGTAAAACTAGAAAGCAGTGCAAAAAGGTTTGAAAAAACCAAAAAATCATTAAATTCAAACATTTCGTCTACAAAGTTTCTAAAAATTCTACGTGACATCGAAATTATTTCAGAAAAATCAAGCATCATACATGGTTATGCATCATTGCGCTATTCTGAAAATACACAATCAGATGAAGCAACTTCATTACTAACACGAATTAGCAAGTTTGGTTCTGACATAGAAAATCGTTTACTATTTTTTGACCTGTGGTGGAAGAAGCAAGTTGATGAAAAAAATGCAAGACGACTAATCAAGTCAACGGGTCAATATTCTGAATATCTAAAGCACAAAAAACTTTTAGCAAAATATTCGCTAAGTGAACCAGAAGAAAAAATAATTAATACACTTGATGTAACAGGTGTATCAGCGCTTGTAAAGCTATACGACAAGATTACCAATGCTTTTGTGTATACTGTAACGATAAATAGTAAAAAGAAAACAATGAATAGGGAACAGTTAACATCACTTGTTAGAAACAAAAGTGCAAAAATAAGAGAGTCTGCATACAAATCACTATTCTCAAAATACAATGATAACAAGGGGGTAACAGGTGAAATTTATCAAAACATAGTGCTGAACTTGAGAGATGAAGGTATTGGCATGCGAGGCTTTTCTTCTCCAATAACAATAAGAAATATTTCTAACAATATTGATGATAAAACAATAGAAACGTTACTTAATGTTTGCAAGAAAAATTCTAAGATTTTTCAGAAATACTTTACAAGGAAAGCCAAATTACTTGGCATGAAAAAGCTTCGGAGATATGATCTTTATGCACCAAGAAAATCAAAGAGTAGTGAAAAAACATATTCGTATGATAAGTCAATAAAACTGGTCTTAGAATCACTCTCAAAATTTAGTCCTATTTTATCAGGATATGCTGAAAATGTGTTTAAACAAAGACATGTTGACTCTGCACTTCGACCTGGAAAAACATCTGGAGCATTCTGCAGTACGCCTTCACCAAAAATCACACCCTATGTACTACTAAATTTTACAGGAAAATCTCGTGATGTTTTTACATTGGCGCATGAGATTGGACATGCTATACACAGTGTTTCAGCGTCGAACAAATCAATATTAGTATCTGAGGCTTCTTTGCCTTTGGCTGAGACAGCTTCTACATTTTCTGAGATGTTATTGTATGATAATTTATCCATGATGATTGATGACCAAGAAAAAAAGAACATGTTATCAGAGAAGATTGATGATTTTTATGCTACTATAGGAAGACAGTCATTTTTTACCTTGTTTGAAATTGAAGCCCATAAGCAGATAGCTAATAGTACAACTATAGACGAGTTATCAAAAACTTATCTTCAGAACCTTAATCATCAATTTGGTAATTCGGTCAAAGTTTCTGACAACTTTGGGATAGAGTGGAGTTGTATTCCTCACTTTCACCATGCGCCGTTTTACTGCTATGCTTACGCATTTGGAAATTTGCTGGCACTTTCTTTGTTTCAGAGATATAAAAAAGAGGGCAAAAGTTTTGCGCCGGAATATATTGGTATTTTATCATCTGGTGGATCAAAAAAACCTGAAAAATTACTTGCTGAATTTGGTATGGATATCACCAAATCTAGATTTTGGCAGGATGGGTTTGACTATATTCAAGATAAAGTGAAAGAATTATCTAGCCTTTAATAATTTCTCAAAACATGCTCAAGATTTTAGTATTGGTTCTGCTTGTATTGAGTTCAATATTTGCTGTTCCTGTATCATATTCATCGCATAATGCATGCGGACCTGGATTTATAGAAACTATAGATCCAGAAACAGGTTATTCACATTGTGTGTTTGAAGAGAAGGTTGTAGAAGAAACTACCGCCGAAATAACTGCATTTGAGTTTGCCGATTATCAGGAACACATAGAGTTAGTGATAAATTCTAGGGAACAATCTTCGGAAATATCGGTTAGCTTGCTGAGTCCAGGCTACCAGGATATATTAATTCCACCTAAACTTGAGAGAGCTATTTTTAATTCAGAAAGACTACACTCTATAATATTTACTAACGAGTGGCAATGCGTGGCAGGTGTATTAACTGACCCTTGTGTTTTAGTACAAATTGAAAGAGAAGGTTTGGGTGAGTTTGCGGAAACAATACAAAAAAACACACGTGAAATTGCCGATCAGATTATAGAGGATTCTCAATTCATTGGTGTAAAAGCAGAGTTTCATTCAATCATAATCGAGTCTGCAAAACCATCTGAGGGTAAACCTGCACTTGCAACAGCTGTATACACAACAAAAGTTTTCACATCACAACAACTAGTTTCTTTAATCGGTAATCAACTTTTGGATAAAGAGATTAAGGATGGTGGTGGATTTTATAGAGTTCTAAACCAACTCATTGAAAATGAATTTACAGAATTTTCTCTTACGTTACAACCTGACAGGGATAGGATTTTACGTACTATAATGGTCTCATTATCTACTAGTGGTCTACCAGAAGAAATGCTTACTGGTACAATTAATCCACTAAATTTGATTGCTGTCTCTGTACCAAACTTTACTGCAGACACAGTTTATCGTTCTAAATATTTTTCGGAAGGATTTTTTCCTTTAAATTCAATTTTTAACATATTAATTATTACAGATTCAGATTACAAAGTTAAGAATGTAAGTGGTGGTTTAATAGAATCGATAAGTACTTCTGCTGATCTGCTGGATAGTGGATGGTTTTTCACTTCAAACTCAAACGGTAAAATTGAAGGAAGATATCTTTTTGGTAGTGATATTTCGGCAAGCAATCAGGATTTAATACTTTCAATTACAAATAATAAATCAGAGTATCTAGGTGTTAAATTAGAAACACCTGTTGAAGTAACAGAATCTGAGTCGCCGGAATCACCAGGTGGTGGATGTCTTATAGCTACGGCTGCATTTGGTTCTGAATTGGTTCCGCAAGTTCAACTCCTAAGAGAAATTCGTGATAATACTGTATTACAAACAGAATCAGGGTCTGCTTTTATGGCAGGATTCAATAATTTCTACTATTTGTTCAGCCCAGCAATAGCCGACTATGAAAGAGAGAATCCAGTCTTCAAGGAAGCTGTGAAATTAGCATTAACTCCGTTATTGACATCGTTGATATTGTTACAATATACTGAGATTAACTCCGAATCTGAGATGTTGGGATACGGCATCAGTATAATTCTGCTCAATGTAGGAATGTATTTGGTTACACCTACAGTGGTGACATTAAAACTCTTAAAAAAGTACAGGAAAGTTAATTTTTAAATAATTAAAACTGCTGCTGCAAAAACAGTTGTCCATTTTCCATCCTTGTTTCCTTTTGCAGTTTGCGTGATATTTTTTGTTTTATATATTTGGCCTGAAATAGTCCAAGACTGACGTTTCTCATTCCAGCTTTTATCAATATCAAATGAGATTCCCAGAGAAGATGCCAACATCTGCGCAGCAATGTCTTCAGCGTAATCACCCGCCTCCTTCTCGCTTTTCCCAAACGTTTCATATTCTGAAAGATAACCATATTTTGTTCTGTCTGTTGGTTGAGCTATTCCCACAGATGCAGAAATTAGTCTTTGAGGCTCGTTTGTCTGGTTTCTAGAATAAATAGTGAATAATATTTGTCCAGGCTTTATCATTTTTAGACCTTCTTTTCTAGAAAGAAGTTTTGCGTTAGGTGGAAAAATACTAGAGATTAATACAATGTTAGTTCCAGCAATACCAGCGTTTCTTAATGCAAATTCAAAACTAGTCAGTTTATCATCTGCAATACCAATTCCCTTGGTAAGGAATAGTTTTTTTGCGACTAAGTCTAACAAATCAATTTTTTTTCAATTTTATCCTACTATTAAGAATTTCATTGCGAGTAAATACCGAATGTGACTGAATTTTATTTCTTGTATTTCCTACTATCACGTACTTTGGGCTTTTGCGTGAGCAAAAGAAAGCCCATTAATCCACCAAGGCATAAGTTAATCACACCTAGGAGTGTTATGATTAATCCCTGCATACCGCTAGACGCAACAACTAATCCCGTAAAAATACCAAATCCAGCGGCAGCGAAAAACATAATCATCAAAACCTTTAGTTTTTTTGGTGGTATGTACTTCAACTTCATTGGGTTTCTACCTATTTCTCGCTATTAAAGTGGTATTATAATAATGCGTTTTAAGAACATTTTAAAATCTCCAGACTTGTACAACGGCATGCCA
>Ga0315334_10002766_pt1 | contig 10950 bp, 9 predicted proteins | sample M150034915metaG_FD_205555 | JGI IMG/M metagenome (GOLD analysis project Ga0315334, IMG submission 205555) | Ammonia-oxidizing marine archaeal communities from Monterey Bay, California, United States - M1 500m 34915 | ecosystem: Environmental > Aquatic > Marine > Intertidal zone | place: USA... | reverse complement strand
TCTTCATCTCTCAAAACTTTTGCTATAGCAAAAGATTCAGTCGTAGAAGGATTCTTCCATCGTGAATTGCCCATTCTGGGTATTCAATGGCATCCTGAACGCCAAAATAACTGCGAGCTAGAAAATAAGATACTGATTGAGAGTATGATGACAGAAAACAAGCTAAGGTAATAAATGCATAACCACTCATCAATTATTCGATAGCATAAAAAATTATCAGTTTAGACTTAGAAACATGCAAAAGCATCAAATAAAAGGATTAATATTAGCTGCTGGTAGAGGCAGCAGAATGGATCACTTAACCTCAGATCAACCAAAGTGTTTTTCAGAGCTAGGTGGCAAAAGATTAATTGATTGGCAACTGGAGAGTTTTAAGAAAGCAAATATTACTAATATTGCAATAGTTACAGGATACTTAAGTGAAAAATTCAACGAATATAGTCTGAAAAGATATAAAAATGAGAATTGGAATAACACAAATATGGTTTCATCACTGATCAAGGCATCATCTTTTTGTGATACAAATACAGTTATTTCATACTCAGATATTGTTTTTCACCAAGATGCAGTGACAAATATCTTGAATCAAGAAGGAGATATTGTTTTAGGTTATGACAAAAATTGGCTTCAACAGTGGAAAAGGAGATTTGAAGATCCAAAACAAGATGCAGAATCATTTGATATTTCCCAGGATCATCTCATTAGAGATATTGGCAGGAACATAGATTCCATTGACAAGACAAAAGGTCAATATACGGGTTTGTTTAAACTGACACCAAAAGGGATGAGCAGTATCCTTGACGTACTTAGAAAATATCCCAAAAGAATCAGCACATTAGACATGACATCACTCTTTCAGTTGATGATAAAAAAGGGCGTTAGAATTTATGGCGCAGACATACAATCTGAATGGTTTGAAATAGATACGCCGAAAGATTTAAATATTGCAGAAAGTCTTTATAATTCTAGTCAACTCAAAATTTCTTAGTAACAAAAATGGTTATTTGGTTGGTTGGCATGTCTGGGGTTGGTAAGTCTACAATTGCAGATAAAATTTTACAGCATATATCAGGCGAGGGTAATGTTAATATTGTTCCTCTGGATGGTGATATCGTCAGATTTATTGATGGTAATAACCAAAAAACTACTTCATATTCAATAGAGGCCAGATTTGAAAATGCAAAGCGTATACAGGAGATTTCTCTGGCTTTAGATAAAAGTGGAGAAAATGTTATTTGTTCAATACTTTGTATCTTTCCCGATGTCTTAAAGGAGAATAAAGAAATCTTTTCTGATTATTACGAAGTATTTCTAGATGCCTCAATGGAGGAATTAGAGAGAAGAGACACGAAGGGTCTTTATGCAATGGCTAAAAATGGTCAGATATCAAATCTAGTGGGTTACGATATAGATTTTCTAGTTCCTGAGAAGCCCAACTTAAGTTTAAGAACAGATGATGACAAAACTGCAAACGAACTCGCTAGGATCATTTTTGAAAAGATTCGTAATAATCTTATAAAAAATGACACATGTTCTGATCTTGCAAATCGTTTGAGTGAGACGAGTGATACAGTAACTTACGCTAAAATTATTTCTGAAAAGATTAAACCCTATATCAAATAGACGAATGAAGTACAGTTACGCACAAGGAAATAAAATTTCAAAGCCCAATACTTATTTCTATACACAGTTTCAAGGCTCTAAATTTATAGACTTATTTTATGAGAATAGAAAGAATATTATCAACCTTATAAGTGAGGCTGAAGAACCTATTATTAATGTTGAGAAAAAACAATATATTCAATCAGATATTATTCAAACATCAGCTTTTTTAAAGAGTTTTCAGCATGAATTCAAAGCTAATCTGCAAGATGCAGATAAGATAGACTTTTCTGGTATAGACTTGATGCTAAAGAAGTTTGAAGTATCAAAAAAGATATACGATTCATATCATGAAGGGTTAAATAATAGACCAGAAAGTAGCTTCTCTATTTTCAGCCACTATATCAACTTCGCCCTAATCTTAAATTACTCATATTGCATGACTAAAAAGCTTAATTATCTTAATGGAATGTTAAAAATTATTGATACTCTCATCTCAATTTTTGATGAACTCTCAAAAAAGGAGAAACAGAACCTATCATGGTTGATTCTCAGAGAGATAGAGCACATCCAGAGCCTGCAGAAGGAAATCTAATGCACTTAATGGATTACTCATTTCTAGCCGCTGAGACCCCAAGATCTATAGTTTATCTAGAGAAATTTGCAAGTCAGGGTATCAAATTTGGCTCAGTCATTCTTTTGAGAAATCCAAATAAGACACTTGATCTAGAAGTGATAAGAATAAAAGTAAAATCTTTGAATGAAGATACTAGTAGCTTGCATCCACCAGATTTCAAAAAAAGCTTAGAGCATTTAGCACATCAAGTTTCTGATAAGGTTACAATTATAGAAACCAGTTCAATTAAAGATGATCTTATTCTGCAAAAGTTAAGAGATCTAAAACCTAAATTTACAATATATTCTGGATTTGGCGGTCAGATTGTTCCGAAAGTGCTCCTTTGTGAGACAAGATTCATTCATGCTCATGCAGGTTGGTTGCCTGAATATAGGGGGAGTACGACAATTTACTATAGCCTGATTGATCGAAATGATTGTGCTGTCTCTGTTATTGAGTTGAAACCTAAAATTGACACAGGTGATATTTTGGCAAGAAAAAGATATAGTGCGCCAATTCCTGGGGTAGATATAGATTACATATATGATAATCAAATAAGGGCTGATCTGCTCTCAGAGACATTGGGAAGCTATTCGGAGAATAAAGAATTTGACATGATAGTCAGTCAAAATGAAAAAAAATCTACCACTTATTATGTTATTCATCCTTTATTAAAGCATTTGGCGATACTTTCAATTAGTAATGAGTGATTTATGGCAATAAAAATTTTATCAGAAGAAAAAGGCTTGATGTGCCCTAATTGCAAGGGCGTGCTCTTTAACAGTAAAGGCACATTAGATAATGGCTCTATTATATGTGAGGCTTGCGATCAAAATTACATTGTAAACAACCAAGTTCCATCATTGGTAAATACTGAATCAGAGAATTATCGGTCAAAAAAAGAAATCACAGATTTTTGGCAACACTTATATCATGCTGCTTACAAGGGCCATGATCAATATGACAGCAAGGAATTGCTTATCAAACAACTGAACATGCTTGAAGAATTGTTTAAACATAGGCAACATCTAGCAGTAATAGAGATGCCAATAGAATCTTTAAACCAAAAGAAAATTCTTGAGATAGGGTGTGGAGCTGGGGCACATTCATCATTTTTTAGCGTCAAGGGAGCATGCATGACTGCTCTGGATATAACCTTAGATCGTGCACATGCAGCTTCAAAAAAACTAAACTTAGTAGATCGTTTTGAGAACTCTTTCACCGTTCATGGGGATGCTGAAAACCTGCCTTTTCGCGATGAATATTTTGACATTGTCTACTCAAATGGTGTTTTACACCACACTCATGACACACAACAAGCTATTAGAGAAGTCCACAGGGTTCTCAAGCCTGGAGGACAAGCGGTAATTATGTTGTACTCCAAGCATTCTTTTCTTTATTGGATAAACCTTTTTCTAATCAGGGGTATTTTGATGGGCAATATATTCAGAAATAAACAATGGTTAGGAAAATCAACAGAGTGGATGTCTTCTGACAAGCAAGAAATTTATAATCCTGAAACAAAGGTTTATTCTCAAAAAGAATTAAATGCAATGTTTCATCAATTTAAACAAGTTGAAATAAGAAAAGTAGGATTTATCTTTGATCAAATTCCTATCTTAGGAAAGATTCTTTCAAAAATATCCGGGAGTTTTACTGGGTATAATGAATCAGGAGTTTTAATTTATGATAAACCTTGGAGAAATGAAACAAAATTAGAAATATTTCTCTCAAGATTCATAGGTTTTGCAAATAATATATCTGCTTTCAAATAATAGTTAAACATACTGACCTAAAAGAATGCCATTCATAGAAAACAGGAGCATAAACAAAAAAGATTATCTTTCAACGAAGGTGATTTATTTTCTACCCCTAATTTTATTAGTTCCAACCCAGGCAGAACTCGCACCTTGGTGGCCTTTTCCAAGCTCAGGGCCAATTATCTTTATGTTTATCGCTTCGATAGTACTGCTTATTCTATACATTTTTGAGATAGTTCGGGATTCCAAAATAATTAAACTAACCATGGCACAGAAAATTTTCCTCTTTTGGATTATTCATACTTTTATATCTTATGCTTTGGTTGTATCAGGATTCAGAAGTTCATTAGAATCAATTGGCGCAAGACTATACACCGGTATTCCCCCTTATTTTCTAGCTTTCATGGTTTTTTTGGTTATTGAGAAAAATAAGTGGAGAATTAAAGAATTTGAAAAGGTGACAAAAGTTTTATTGTTCGTTTCTTTAGTTTGGTCTATAGAAAGTTTCTTTACGTTCTACTTAAATTATCCAATACCTGGCTTGACTAGTATACTTAAGGGATCTTATTGGTTTAGTAGTGGTATTACGGGTAGTCTACATACAGTTTCAAAAGCATCATTACTTATCTTTTGGCTTTCTTTGTACATGTACCACATGCACAAGAAGCCATTTTATTTGCTTTTTTCTTTAGGTGCTTCTCTTACTATTCTCTCAGTTATAAATAGAGCCTCTATTGCTCTCTTGATGGCTTCTTTGGCGTTATTCGTATATGTGGTTTATCTCAGGTACCCAGAGGGGAGAACAAAAAATCAAAATTCACTAACTGTAGGCAGATTATTTAAAGGTTTATTGGGATTGTTTGCAACTTTTGTTGTAATTGCAGGAGGTTATTTTATAAATAACAATAAAGGCTCACTCTTAGAAGATTCTCATGCCTTCATCGAAAGGGCGTATCAGTATGCAAGAGCAACAGAGATTATTATTCAATATCCCTATGGAGCAGGTGCCGGTCTCGGATTTAATCTCTGCTATTCTCAAGAAGCTCCCCAAATCTATACCGCTGAACTTCGCAATACTGAGCCATTTGCGACTTTCTCACAGTTCTATCAGTCAGGTATGTTGGGTGCAAATATGCAACAAAAATTTGTTGGAGAAGATAATGTTTTTTCGATTCATAACTTTAGTTTAAATGTTGTAATGGATTACGGAGTTTTTGGATTGGCAATTATAATTGCCTATATCATATGGCTTTTTAAATTTCTGAAATTTGTAAAACTTTTATATCATTCAAGATACCATACACTTGTAAAAACTTTTATGTGCTTAACACTTGCCCAAGGCAGTGTTTTTGTAGCTATGCAGGCCACATATAAGTTCTTTGGTTGGATGTGGTTGTTAGTCTTTATGTTTCTTTTTGCAAAACAGGTAATTAAAGGATCTATCAGAGAGCAGAAAGAGCAAATACAATTAAATAACGGTGACTTTATTCCGCTCAGTGAGGCTCATATATTAGGTAAAATATAATTAACTCAATGAAAAATATTCTTAAAAAAATAATTAAGCCTTTTTTTTATAGCTTTCTTAAATTATCGATTGAATTAGCTGTAAGATCAGAAAAACTACTTAAACTTCGAAATAAATTAATCAGCTATGTCCCAGATGTTACACATCAGTATACAACTAATACTATAGATAGCCCTTATCTAAAAACAAAAGTCCGATCTTTGCATGCTTTTCAAATTCATCTAGCAAGCTATGCAATAGAAGAAGTAGGCAAAGATTCAGTCACTGTTGTTGATATTGGAGATTCAGCCGGATCACATATCGAGTATCTTAATGGATTGTTTCCGGGCTTATTGAATGCATATTCAGTGAACCTAGATCCTGTTGCTGTTGAAAAAATTAATAATAAAGGACTTAAAGCAATTAATGTAAGAGCTGAAGATCTACTAAATCATCCTGAATTCAATCAACTCTCAATAGAAATATTCTTGCTTTTTGAAACTCTTGAGCATTTACTTGATCCGATTGGTTTCTTGAGAAGCATCAGAGAACCTAACTCCGAATATTTTGTTCTAACTGTTCCATATTTAAAGAGAAGCAGGATTGGCTTCAGTCAAATTAGAAATAAAACAGATAAGAGAAAGATTACACCTGAAAATACACACATTTTTGAATTATCACCTTCAGATTGGGAATTAATTTTCCAGTTTACTGGCTGGGAAGTCGTCTATAAAAGAATTTACAGCCAGTATCCATGGTGGTCGAGGGCACTGTTCATCGATCAACTATGGAGAAAATTTGACTTCGAGGGTTTCTATGGGGTTGTTCTTAGAAGAAATAATGAGAACAATAATTACTTTCAAGAATGGAACAGTTGAAACTATCTTATCCATATTGCTAGGTATTTATTTTGAAAATTCTCATTTTAAGTGATCAATACTTAGCTAAGAAGAAGTTTAATTCATTAGTCAGCAATGAGGTATTTCATTTTTCATTGACTTCAGATACGAAGACTAATCATGCTAATAATGAGCTACTGAGGAATCATTGCAAGGCTTTAGAAATTATATCTGCACCTGATTATATTAACTCAGAGATAGATCAATTAGGTATCAAATTGGATAAGGTGCGACTGCATTACTCACAGATTAAATATAAGAATAAGTATCTCATCAACGAATTTTTGGTTGACGAGAATATTAGCAGCTATTATTTCACTGATCTTGTAGAGAGAAATGTTTACAAATATAAGGACTACAAGTGCATAGCTCAGTTTAATGCGATTAAGCAATTTTTGGTTGAAAAAAATGATATTGACCTAATTTTATATTCTATTTCAGACAAGAAACTCAACAGGGTTTTGTCAACATTAGATCTTGCGACAAAGGATATTAGTTCAGCTGCAATCTTGCCAAACGCACTTAGAATAAGGGGCAACCACTTGAGACAATTTTTTGTAGGGATAGTCACAGGTCTTTTATATATCTTCAGGTTGCTGCTATATCATTTGATGCAAAGGATTTTTATTAAAAAAGAAAGCTTTTTGGACGATAGTAGAATCAAGATAATAAGCTACTTTCCTTTTTTTGATGCAGAAGAAGGAAACAAAGGTATATTTCAAAATCTCTATTATTATCCATTACAAAAATACCTAGAAAATGAGGGCGTGAGTTTTTCATGGCTCCTGATTTTTGCAAAGATAAAAGGAAACAACTATTTGGATTCACTAAAAATAGCTAGAAGAATCATTAAGACAAAGTTTCTTTTTATTGAGAGTACACTCACTTTCAGCATCATAATTAAAATCTTTTTAGTGTGGATTTGGCACACCTTGAAATACCTAATTCACAGAAGACATTTTTTTAACGACGAGATTAATGATCAGCTTGAGATGATTGATAGGATTTACGCAGAAGAGTGCCTAGATAGATCTTATCTTGGGCTGCCAGTTTTATCAGGAATAGCCTACTATTATCTCTTTAAGGCTTATGCTCAAGGTTTAAATGAAACAAAAGTAATAGTATATCTAAATGAAATGCAAATATGGGAGAGAGCTTTCAATGCAGCGCTAGAAAAATATCAGCCAGACATTAGAAGAATAGGGTTTCAGCACTCTTCAGTTGCTAAAAGGATATTCCACTATTATTCCGAAGCCTCTTCTCAATCAGATGATAGTTTTAATGAACCATTGCCCGATTACTTTGCAGTCAATGGTAAGATTGCATTTGAGGAGCTAAAGATGAGTTACCCTAATAAAGTAATTACTCTGGAAGCTCTTAGGCAGCTCCAAAGCAGCGATAAAAATGTTTCTTCCCAGAAAAAAGAGAAGACATCCAAGCAGCTAATTTATATAGGTTCTTATGACAAATATGAGGCAGATAAAATACTTGAATTTGTCAGTCGGGCATTTGAGTCTCAGTGTGAATATAGGATTATCGTTATATCTCATCCTTCTTGTGATTTGCGAGATGCTGTTAAGCAAAGTAAAAGCAAATACGATTTAAATATTGAGATTGGCGAGAAAGAACTATGCAGCTACCTTGAAGAGTCAGCTTATGTAGTTGTTGGTTCTAGCACAGCAGCGATAGATGCTGTCAGGTATCAATGCAGAATTTTTGTCCCAATTTTTTCAGACCATATTATTCTTAGTCCACTTTCAGGTTATGATTATCTGTTTACTTATATTTCTACGCCGGAGCAATTATTAAAATCAATTGCAAACTCAAGGGAATTCAATCAGAAGGAGGTTGAGCAAATAAGCCGGTTCATCCAAGAGTTTTGGTTGCTTGATCCTCAGCTAAAGAACTGGAAAAAGGTTTTAAGCGAATATTTGAATTAAGGAAAAATAGATTAGATCTGAAATCATAAAATGTATTTTCTAAAAAAAACTATTTCTATCTTATTAGAGTTATTTATTGCACAAATCATTGCAATAAAAAATGGAGAATTTCTGAAATCAATCTCTAAACTATTGTCTTTTCTCAGGAGTGATTTTCGGGAAGATGAATTGATAACAGAGATCGCTGATGATATTGGCAAACTCAAAGCAGATTTAGTCAGTATCAATGGTCTTAAGGGAGGGAATAACAAAGAATCCAGCAAACAGCGAGACAGACCTAAATCTGTATTCTCGATAGAGGTAAAACTACTGACTACATCGGTGCAATTAACAGAAAAATTTGATTGGAACGCAGAGACATCAGAATTAGAGGATTCTTTTTTACTCCATAGGTTCTCATGGATTTTGGTTCTAGCAGAGGGTCAAAAGATTGATTCCAGAACATTTATGACCATAGCGAATCATTGGATTGAAAACAATAAATATACCCGTCGGAATAAAGGGTGGGACTCTTATTCTATATCTGAACGGGTTTGCAATCTAATTCTATTGATGAGGCATTTTTCCATTGACAGAAAAGAGCAAGATCTGATCAGAGCAAGCATTTCTGAACAACTAAGCTTTCTAATGGATCATCTCGAATTCAGAGGTAGTTCAACAAATAATCATTTATTCAACAATGGTAGGGCATTGTATATTGGAGGGGCATATCTGATGACAATGGGAGATGAGACCACAATAGAGCATGGTCGAATTTTCCAAGCTGCAGGAATAAATATTATTGAGAAGTTGCATCATAGGATTTTTAGTGATGCGGGTATGAACAGAGAGGGCTCATCGCATTATCAATTGATCTTTACAAAATGGCTACTGGAAATTATATGGACTGCCCACTATATTTCTGATTCAGAAATGGTAAAATTTATTAAGAAAAAATCTCAGAAGGCCGTGGAAGCATCATGTTTTTTTCTAGATTTCGATCAATTTCCTTTTATCGGTGATATTTCACCGGATTTTGATATCGGATTTTTTAAAGACCTAGGAAAAGTATCCCCAGCGATTATTAATGGGTCAATATTTGAAGCAGAGCATAAGAGTGCATCAGGTATAGGTTATTTTCTCTATGCTGATGAAAAATATGACAAAAAATTATCATATCTAGATTCAAGCTTCCAAAGTGATGGTTATCACCTCATAGAAAACAAAAAAATATCTATGCTTTTTTATATTAACCCTAATAACTTTGTTGGTGCAAACACACATGCACACTCAGACATCGGTTCATTTGTTCTCTGGCATAAAGGTAAACTAATATTTGACGACAGAGGAAGGGCAACCTATCAAAATAATAAACGAGGAGACGATGCTAGAAGCATTGCTAGTCATAATGGATTAAGGATAAATAATTCAGAACCTATTGTTGCTCATAATTTGAATAGTTTTCCTGAATTACACACCGAAATGTATTTAGGAAAATCCCCTATTGTATATTCTCTTTCCAAACGCTCCATTGCAATACGTTTTTATGGCTATAGTAGGCGTGGAAGAGAAATTGTGATCTCCAGAGAATTTAGTATTGGTATTAATGATCTCTTAATTAAAGATTGTATTGAGGGATACGGCTATTGCAAGGCTGAAACTTTTTTTCATCTAGGGCAAAACCTCAAAATCTATAAGGATCAAAATAACCAAGTCATTTACCAAGACGGAAAATCGATAGCTATCATTCACCCAAAAAAACAAATAGGTAAAGGTGAAAAATGGGTTGATACAGGCCAATATTTTGAAAATTATGAGGTCATTTCTTCTAAGAGATACGGATCTTATGACAATAAACAAGCATTTGTTTTTAGGCAGAAATCAAAATTGCCTATAGAAAATGTTTATAAAATTACATTTATATAGTTAATCTATCCTTATGTGTGGAATAGCAGGCATTTATAACTCTAAACTCGACCCATCCCTTCAAAGAGATGGACACAATAGGATGATTGGATATATGTACCATAGAGGTCCAGATGATTCAGGAATCGAAAACTTCGGTAACTGTATTCTCGGTCAAACTAGACTGAGCATTATAGATATCAGTAAAAAGGCAAGACAGCCTTTCACTGACAAGACAGGCGAGATCAGCATTGCAGTTAATGGTGAAATATATAATTACAAAAGAATTAGGAAAGAGTTGCTAAGTAGGGGATATCAATTTCAGTCAAATTCAGACTCAGAGGTAGTTCTTCATGGTTATATCGAATGGGGAACAAGCCTTTTTAAAAAGCTCAAAGGCATGTTCGCAATTGCTATTTATGACAAAGTTAAGGACGAATTAATATTATCAAGGGATCGTCTTGGCATTAAGCCTTTATATTATTCCCAGCAAGATGGGTCTACTATTTTTGCCTCTGAGATGGGCGCTATCTTAGCCAGTAATATTATAAAGTCAGAGTTTAATATTTCATCACTATATTCCTATCTCTTTTTAGGATATATGCCAGAGGGAATTGTCCCAATAAAAAATATCCAATCAGTTAATCCAGGTAGCTATTTAGTAATAAAGAATAATAAGGTTCTGATCAATGCATACTGGTCAATGAAATTTAAGGAGGATAGAAATTTTGATAGTAAGGAAGAT
>Ga0315334_10002765_pt1 | contig 10952 bp, 10 predicted proteins | sample M150034915metaG_FD_205555 | JGI IMG/M metagenome (GOLD analysis project Ga0315334, IMG submission 205555) | Ammonia-oxidizing marine archaeal communities from Monterey Bay, California, United States - M1 500m 34915 | ecosystem: Environmental > Aquatic > Marine > Intertidal zone | place: USA... | reverse complement strand
AGCCAATGGCAGCGGCAATCGGAATAGGGATTGATGTATTAGAGCCTATGGGTAATATGATTATTGATATAGGAGGAGGGACTTCTGAAATTGCTGTTATCGCATTAGGTGGTATTGTTTGTGATAAGTCTATAAGAGTGGCTGGTGATGATTTTACCAATGATATTGTTGAATATATGAGAAGGCAACATAATTTATTAATTGGTGAACGCTCGGCAGAACAGATTAAAATTGAATGTGGTTCTGCGTTAACTGAATTAGAAAGCCCCCCAGAGGATTACGCTGTTCAGGGAAGAGATTTAATGACAGGAACACCAAAGGAAATAGTTGTCTCTTATTCTGAAATAGCACATGCTTTAGATAAATCAATTGCAAAGATTGAAGATGCTGTTTTAAGTGCATTGGAAATGACCCCGCCAGAACTATCAGCAGATATTTATAAAACAGGGTTGTATTTAGCCGGAGGTGGATCTATGTTAAGAGGATTAGATAGTCGTATTTCTGGTAAAACGAAATTACCAGTTCATATTGCTGAAGATCCATTGAGATGCGTAGCAAGAGGAACAGGTATCGCTCTTAAGAATATTGCTAGGTTGCCTTTTTTAATTAAAAACTGAATAAAATTGGAGTTGAATAATGAGGAATTTAATACGGTTTTTATCTAAAAATTCTTTCATTTTCATTTTCATTTTTTTATTATTTATTTCATTTGTTTTCTTGGTTAAGAATAATAATTACCAAAATTCTAAGGTTTTTAATTCATCCAATTTCTTAATTGGAAATCTATATTCTACGATTAATAATGTTAACGAATATTTTAATTTAAAAGAAGTAAATGCTGAATTGGCAGAGCAAAATGCCAAGCTACAAACTATGCAAATAGGAACATTTACAAAAATTTTTGGCACAACCGTTAATTTTGATGATACGACCTACTCTCAAAAATATGTTTATACTTCGGCCAAAGCGATTAATAACTCTACTAACAAAAGAGAAAATTATATTACTATAGACAAAGGCTCCCTTAATGGTATTAAAGCGGGAATGGGTGTGGTTTCCCCTAAAGGAGTTATAGGGACCGTGAAAAATGTTTCTGAAAATTTTTGTTCTGTTATGTCTATTTTGCATGAAAAAAATGCCATAAGTGCTAAAATTAAAAAATCAGGATATATTGGCTCTTTGGTTTGGAAGCTAGGAAATTATCGAATAGCACAGGTTAAAGATATTCCCAACCATGTAGAGCTCCATAAAGGAGACACTATAATTACAAGTGGATATTCATTAGTTTATCCAGAAGGGGTTGTAATAGGAGTGATAAAAGATTTTAACTTGGAGGAAGGAAGTAATTTTTACAACATAAATATTGAATTTTCGGTTGATTATAAGCAATTATCACATGTGTTTATAGTAAAATCTTGGATGAAAGTTGAACAAGAAAAACTAGAAGCATTAAATGATTTAGAGAAAGAATGATTTATGACATACTCAAATATTGCGGCTTATTTATATTGTTAGTCCTAATTCAAGGGTTAATGCTAAATAACGTTGAAATTGGCGGCTACGTTGTGCCATTTTTATATGTTGTTTTTATTTTGGCGCTACCTTTTGATACACCCAACTGGCTAGTGTTAATACTAGGTTTTATTTTGGGAGTATTTATTGATTGCTTTGTTAGTACGTTAGGAATGCACACATCAGCAACACTTGTTATGGCTTTTTGTAGAGCATATTTATTAAAGTTGATAACACCAAGAGGTGGGTACGAGTTTAATTCAAAACCAAACATTCAGCACATGGGATTAACTTGGTATTTATTGTATGCTGTAGTTTTGGTATTTATTCATCACATGTTCCTATTTTACATAGAATCATTTAAGCTAACTCAATTTTTCTATACGTTTGGGAGGGCAATATCAAGTACTTTTTTTACGGTGGTATTGATTCTTATCGTGCAGTTATTTAATTATACATCTACCACTAAGGTATGAATTTATCCAACAGAAAATTTATTGTTGGGCTCATCTTTTTGTTAATTGGATTTATCTTCATTATTCGATTATTTAATGTTCAAGTGTTAAATGATAAGTACAAACTAGATTCAGATAACAATGTCTTACGAGAAATTATTCAATACCCAGCAAGAGGTTTAATTTATGATAGAAAAGGGAAATTGTTGGTTTATAATGAGGCTGCTTACGATTTAATGATAGTTCCAAAACAAGTAAAGTCATTTGATACTATTGCTTTTTGTAAATTATTAGAAATTGAGTTTGATAGTTTTAGCGAAAGATTAAAGAAAGCGAAAGACTACTCTATGTACAAACCGTCAACTTTTTTAAAAGAGATATCTTTAATTTCTTATGCTCAAATTCAAGAGCAGCTCTTTAGGTATCCAGGGTTTTATGTGCAAACAAGAACATTAAGAAAATACCCTCGAAAAAGTGCAGCTCATATTTTGGGATATATTGGAGAGGTAAATCAAACAACCTTAAATGAAAATTCCTATTACCGTTCTGGTGATTACATTGGAAAAAGTGGACTCGAATATTCTTATGAAGAATTGCTGCGTGGAACAAGAGGTGTGAAAAGAATTTTGGTTGATGTGCATAACAGAGAGAAAGGAAGCTATAAAAATGGAACTAACGATACCATTGCATCAACAGGTACAATTATTAACACTTCAATTGACATTCTGTTACAGGAATATGGAGAGTTGTTAATGCAGAATAAAAAAGGAAGTATTGTGGCTATTGAACCTAAATCTGGAGAAATACTTGCTTTGGTTTCTTCACCAAATTATGATCCAAATATGTTGGTAGGTAGAGCGGTAAAAAAGAATTATCCATTATTAAGTAAAGACTCACTAAACCCATTGTTTAATAGAGCATTAATGGCAAAATACCCTCCAGGATCTATCTTTAAAACAGTGCAAGCACTTGTTGGATTACAAGCAGGAATAATTAGCGAAAACTCTAGTTTTCCTTGCATTAAAAGCTTGGTAAATTGTCATAATCATCCAAGGGCAAATTCTGTTTCTAGTTCGGTAAAAATGTCATGTAATCCATATTATTACAGTGTATTTAAGAGAATAATTCAACAAAAAAGAGCTAAGAGCATATTTAAAGATAGTGAAATAGGCTTAGAAATTTGGTCGAAGCAAATTAAGAAGTTTGGTTTTGGGAGTAAACTACCTACTGATTTTCCTGGTGTAAATAGCGGTTTTGTTCCAGATGTAGATTTTTACAATAAATGGTATGGAAAAGGCCGTTGGGCATTTTCTACCATTTATTCGCTAAGTATTGGACAAGGAGAGATTGGTGTAATTCCTCTGCAAATGGCAAATTTATCTGCAATAATTGCAAATAAAGGCCATTATTATATCCCTCATTTTATTAAATCAATTAATAAAGTAGATAGTATTCCTGCTCAATTTGAACAACAACAAAAGGTAGGTATTAATATTAAATATTTTGATTTTATTATTGATGGAATGTATCGAGTTGTTAATGAGCCTGGAGGAACTGCAAGAAGAGCCAAAATATTGGATAGTTTAATTGTTTGTGGAAAAACTGGTACAGCTCAAAACCCTCATGGTGAAGATCATTCGGTTTTTATTGCCTTTGCTCCGAAAGAAAATCCATCAATTGCTATTGCAGTTTTTGTTGAGAATGCTGGTTTTGGAGGAACTTGGGCTGCACCAATAGCGAGTTTAATGATGGAAAAATATTTAACAGATAGTATTTCTGATAAAAATTTGGCTAAGGAAAAAAGAATATTAGAAGCAAATTTGATGAATGTTAAACCCAAAAAGTGAGGAAGTATAAAAACATATTTGCGAATGCCGACTGGGTAATTATAATATTGTATTTATGTTTAGTATTTATTGGTTGGATAAATATTTATGCTGCAGTTTATAATGAAGAACACCATAGTATGTTGGATATTTCTCAGCGTTATGGTAAGCAGTTGCTATGGATTGGTTTAGCCATAGTTCTGGCATTTATAATATTGTTGTTTGATGGTCAATTTTTCACCTCTTTTGCTTTTCTTATTTACGGAGTTGTTTTACTATCTCTTGTGGCCGTTTTACTTTTTGGAGTTAAAATAAATGGAGCAACTTCTTGGTTTCAAATAGGTAGTTTTAAAATCCAACCCTCGGAATTTGCAAAATTTGCAACAGTTTTAGCATTGGCAAAATACCTTTCAATATTAAATATTAATATGAAAGATGTTAAAACTAAATTAATAGCAATAACCATTATTATCTTTCCTGCTGCTCTTATTCTGTTGCAAAATGACACAGGATCTACTTTAGTTTATGCAGCATTTATTTTTGTATTATATCGGGAAGGATTGTCAGGTAATATTCTATTACTAGGAATATTGGCCATTTTAGTTTTTGTTTTAACGCTAATATTTGCCCCTGTTAATATTATAATAGTGGCCTCATTTGCATTTATACTTTTTTATACTATTCTCAAATATGATTTAAAAACTACTTTCATTGCATTATCTGTATTCTCAATATTATCCTATATATATTATCACTACAATATAAAGCCTTATGTTTTGTATTACGGAATTGCCGGATTGCTGTTATCTCTTGTTTTTTATTTATTTATAAGAAAAGAAAAGAAGGATAAAAAGATACATTTTATAGCCATGTTAATTTTTGTATTGACTTGTGTTTATATTTTTAGTATTGATTTTACTTTTAATAAAGTACTTAAAGAGCACCAAAGAACTAGGATTACCGTGTTGTTAGGAGAAGAGGATAAACTTCTTGAGCAGATTGAAGAGTTAAAAATAGAAAGAGATACAGAAGGAATAAGTCAAGAAGTAAAACAACAATTAAGAGATGATATTGGAGCTAAAAAATACAGTTTAAGAGAGCTAAGACAGGGTAATGGTTGGAATATTAAACAATCATTAATAGCGATTGGGTCAGGTGGTTTTACGGGGAAAGGGTTTTTGGAGGGAACCCAAACAAAGTTCAATTTTGTACCAGAACAAAGCACTGATTTTATTTTTTGTACGGTTGGTGAAGAATGGGGATTTTTAGGCACTTTTGTCGTGGTATTAATTTACGTTACATTGTTTTTGAGGTTACTTTTTTTAGCAGAAAGGCAACGGTCTATTTTTAGTAGAATTTATGGTTATGGGGTTGCTTCTATTTTGTTTTTCCATTTTTTGATTAACATTGGAATGACAATAGGTTTGGCCCCCGTAATAGGAATTCCATTGCCATTTATAAGCTATGGAGGATCTTCTTTATGGGCATTTACCATACTTTTATTTATTTTTGTGAAGTTAGATTCTGAACGATTATTGGTGTTGAGATAATCACCCTTATTCGTATATCTAGATTAAACGAGACTAAACAATTCCTTCTTTCAACAAGTCATGTAAATGAATTACACCTTGGTAAATGTTGTTATCTGCTACAATAAGTTGAGTAATATTATTATTTCGCATTTGTTTTAATGCTGTAGTCGCCATTTCATTTTCTCCTATGGTTTTTGGAGATTTAGTCATGATGTCCTTGGCCGATAGGCCATCGAAATCTATAGAATTTTCAAGCATTCTTCTTAGGTCTCCATCAGTCACAATCCCCACCAAATTGTTGTTTTTGATAACTGCAGTTATTCCTAATCGTTTAGAAGAAATTTCAATGATAACATCCTTAATTGTGCTTTCAGGAGCTACTTCTGGTTTGGCATTATTTGGATAAAGATCAGATACCTTTAAGATCAATTTTTTACCCAAAGTTCCCCCGGGATGAAATTTTGCAAAATCTTTACTATCAAAACCTCTACTTTCTAAAAGGCAAACTGCTATGGCATCTCCCATAGCTAGTTGAGCAGTAGTGCTGCTTGTCGGTGCTAAGTTGTTTGGGCAAGCCTCTTTTTCTACAAAAGTATTTAACACATAGGTTGATTGCTTTCCTAAAAAAGAACTTGGGTTACCAGTTATGGCAATTAAATTGTTGCCGAAACTCTTAACCAATGGAACGAGCGATTTAATTTCCGGAGTATCCCCACTTTTAGAAATACAGATAACCACATCATCTTTTAATACATTACCCAAATCGCCATGGATAGCATCTGCCGCATGCATAAAAATAGATGGAGTACCAGTAGAGTTTAGAGACGCTACAATTTTTTGGCAAATATTAGCACTTTTTCCAATCCCCGTTATTACAACCCTTCCTTTAGATTCCAATATCAATTGAATGGTTTTAACAAAATCATCATTAATATGATTAATCAAGCCAGAAATAGAAGATGCTTCAATTTCTAATGTTTTTTTTGCTATCTTTTCTATCTCTTTTGCTGAGTCCAACAGATTAATATTTTTAATAAAAAATAAAATTATAACAATTAATTTGTCGTATATTTATGTACAAATGTAAATGAATAATAAAGAAGCTACAATTTAATGCAAACATTAAGCGCTCCGTTAACAGATTATCTTAAAAAGTATTTTGGGTTTAATACATTTAAAGGCGAACAAGAATTAGTTATTCAAAACCTTTTAGAAGGAAACGATTCTTTTGTAATAATGCCTACGGGGGGAGGTAAATCATTATGTTACCAGCTTCCAGCCCTAGTGTCTGAAGGAACTGCGATTATTGTTTCTCCTTTAATTGCATTAATGAAGAACCAAGTAGATGCGATTAGAGGATTGTCCTCAGAACACGGAATAGCCCATTTTTATAACTCTTCGCTAACAAAAACTGAAGCAAGGCAAGTAAAGGAAGATGTAACTAATGGAATAACTAAATTATTATACGTTGCTCCAGAATCATTAACTAAGGATGAAAATGTAGCTTTTTTAAAAAGCGTTAAAATTTCATTTTTTGGGATAGATGAAGCTCACTGTATTTCAGAATGGGGTCACGACTTTAGACCTGAATATCGTAGGTTAAGAACCATAATAGAAGCCATAGATAGAGTTCCAATTATTGCTTTAACTGCAACCGCCACACCCAAAGTACAGGAGGATATTCAGAAAAATCTAGGAATGGTAGGTGCTACAGTTTATAAAGCTTCTTTTAACAGGCATAATCTTTATTATGAAATCCGTCCTAAAAAAGATGTGAAAAAGGAAATAATAAGATTTATAAAACAACATCAAGGAAAATCGGGTATTATTTATTGTTTGAGTAGGAAGAAGGTTGAAGAAATTGCTGAATTACTACAGGTAAATGGAATCAATGCTTTACCTTATCATGCTGGTTTAGATTCTGGAACAAGGGCCCGAAATCAAGATGCCTTTTTAATGGAGGATGCAGATGTTATTGTAGCAACCATTGCATTTGGAATGGGAATCGACAAACCAGATGTTCGTTTTGTGATTCATCATGATATTCCCAAAAGTTTGGAAAGTTACTACCAAGAAACTGGCAGGGCTGGTAGAGATGGAGGTGAAGGGCTTTGTTTGGCTTTTTACAGCTATAAAGACATCGAAAAGCTAGAGAAATTTTTACACGGAAAACCTGTTGCAGAATTAGAAATAGGCTTGCAATTAATTTTTGAGATGGTTTCTTACTCAGAAACTGCTGTATGCAGAAGAAAACAACTCTTGCATTATTTTGGTGAAGAATATACGGATTCAGACTGTGCTGAAGTTGGGATGTGTGATAATTGTGCACATCCAAAAGAGAAATTTGAAGGAAAGGAGGATGTGAAAATTCTATTGGAGTCTATTTTGGGTTTAAATGAGGTGTTTAAGGCTAAATATGTTGCCAATTTTGTTGCTGGAGTGGCAAGTTCCGATATTAAATCATTTGGCCATGATGAACATCAACTGTTTGGTAGTGGGGAAGATATAGAAAATGAAAAGGATGAGAAGTATTGGGATGCAACCATTCGTCAATGTATTATTTTTGGCTTACTGATAAAAGAAATTGAAAATTACGGCATTCTTAAAGTGAGTGATAAAGGAAAGGCCTTCATTAAAAAACCAGTTTCTATTGAATTGGTAAAAGCACATGATTATAGTGATGTGGATGATGGAGATATTATTGTTCCTCAAAAAGGAGGAGCAGGTGCAGCAGATGAGGTTTTATACAACATTCTCAAAGATTTGAGAAAATCGATTGCTAAAGAAAAAAAATTACCACCATACGTTATTTTTCAGGATCCATCTCTTGAAGATATGGCAACTCGTTATCCAATTACAATGGAAGAGTTAATTAATATTTCTGGAGTAGGACAAGGTAAAGCTGAGAAATTTGGAGACGAATTTATAGAAGTTATTGAGCGTTATGTAGAAGATAACGAAATAGAACGCCCATTAGACATGGTAGTTAAGTATTTGTAATTCAGAGTATTGACCGAAAAATACCTATTGAAGATATTGCTAAAGCCAAAGGTAAGGATATTGATGATATTCTAACTGAGATGGAACATATTGTCCTTTCAGGTACAAAGGTGAATTTAGATTATTACCTTAATGAAGAAGTTGATGAGGCTGACCAAGGAGAAGTTTTCGATTATTTTATGGAGGCTGAAAGTGATGATGTTGAAGAAGCTTTGGAAGAATTTGAAGATTCTTTTTCTGAAAAAGAAATGCGGTTACTGCGTATCAAGTTTCTTAGTGAAGTGGCGAACTAAAATTCAACCTTTGAATTTGATTAAAAAAATGCTTGCAGGGTTTCTCCTGATTCTAGTTTTTATTGGATGTTCTAAGGAGCTCGATAATTCTCTTAGGATAAAAAACAATCTTCTATTTACAGTCTATTACACTAAATTTGGTGATGCTGATCCTAAATGAGTATACCGAATATTTACCGGTAGACGAATGGCAATTTAAATTAACAGGAACATATATGGGGATAAATAGAGTTTCAGAATGGATTACGATAAGGGGCCCATATACCCATAAATGGACGCTAACAATTGTTTCGGAAATAGAAGTTAAATTGACCGAAAATTGAAAAAACTATTCAAACTTACTACTCTGTTTCATCAAAGCTTCTATCTCCTTAATTTTCCGAGGTGCTTTTGCCGATAAATTATCTGGTCCACTATCCGTGATTAAGATGTCATCTTCTATTCTTATGCCAATGTTCCACCATTTAGGTTCGCAATCTGAGCCTTCAGGAATGTAAATCCCAGGTTCAACGGTAATTACATTTCCGGGTTGTAATGTTCCATGTAAACCTGGATCATGAACATCTAATCCTAAATAATGAGAAGTTCCGTGCATAAAATAGCGCTGTACGTGGTACGATTTTTTGATAATTCCGAGTTTAATCAATTCTTGGGTAATTATTTTTGTAGCGGCATTATGTGGGTCCCAAAATTTGTTCCCTACCTTACATGAATCTATTCCTGCTTGTTGAGCTTTCAAAACAAGGTTGTAAATTATTTTTTCTTCAGTAGAAAAGTGTCCATCAACAGGTAGAGTTCTTGTTACATCAGCTGTGTAACCATGGTACTCTGCTCCAATATCACTAACAAGCATATCTTTATTGGATAATTTTTTTCTGTTATTGGTGTAATGAATAATACAACTGTTTTCTCCACCTCCTAATATAGATGGGAATCCTGGATATTCAGCCCCATTTTTTTTAAAGATATATTCCACTATTGCTTCCGATTGATATTCTTTCATTCCTGGTTTTAAAGCTTTCATCAATTCAATTTGAGCATCGCAAGTCATGTCAACAGCTTTTCTTAATAATGCAATCTCCTCTTTTGATTTTATTTGTCTTAAACTTGCCATTATTTTAGGCAAGTCACGTGTGCTAATATTCTTTAAATTAGCCGTAGTAACTTTAAAAGACTGGATTAAACCATATAGGTCACTGTTTTCTGATGTGTTTTTAACATCTTCTGGAGTTTCAAAAATCATTATTTTAAAAAATTCATCATAGTAATTTTCAAAACTCAGAAATTCTTCATTATTCATAGCAGTTTTAATGCCAAGGTACGATTCAGCATTTTTTGGGCCTAATCGTTTTCCCGTCCATAATTCATCTTTTTCATCTTTTTTTTGAAGAAATAGAATTTCATTTGTTTTGAGGTTGTCTTTAAATTCTTGAGTTTCTTTAAAAATTAAGACTACTGCATGTGGCTCTCGTAAACCGGTTAAGTAATAAAAATTTGGATCTTGATGGTATTCGAAATCCACATCATTAGATCTATTTCTAACTGGATTAGAAAATAAAATGGCTACCGAATTTTGAGGCATTGAGTCTCGTAATGCCTTTCGGTTTTTAGTAAAGAAACTAGGTGGTAAAAGGTCATGTTCATGAACTTGTTGATTTGTATTAGTGTTGATTACTAATCCAGATTTAATTTCTTGAGAAAAAGAAATTATTGGAACGACTATGAGAATTAGGATGAATAGTTTCATTATTGTGGCTAAATTAATAGGCCTTTTATACTAAAACAAATGAGCTAGCTTAAAGTTATCAATAACTTATTGTACATATTGGGAAATAAAAAAACGCGGCTACATAGTAACCGCGTTTTAAAGTAATGAAAGTATATTCTATTACATGTATCCTTTTGCTTTGGCATTTTTAATGCAAGCTGATATTCCAATTTTATTTATGTTTCTGATTCCAGCACCAGAAACTTTTAAAGTAATCCACTTATCCTCTTCTGGGATATAGAATTTTTTAGTTTGTAAGTTTGGGTAAAATTTTCTTTTCGTTCTTCTCTTCGAGTGCGAAACATTATTACCCGTAATTACTTTCTTTCCTGTTAATTGACAAACTCTTGACATCTCTTTTTTCTTTAAAAATTTGAGGACTGCAAAATAAATCATTTTTATTGAATAATTCAAGCAAATAAATGCGAATAATTTATTTCTTGTTAGTTGATATAGTCGTGAAATTTTCTGATTCTATGATTTTATTAATTTTTAGTAAACAAAATTATATATAAAAAGGTGTATTTTGAGTAATTTCACGGCTCAATTTTAATCAAATTAATTAG
>Ga0315334_10002764_pt1 | contig 10953 bp, 11 predicted proteins | sample M150034915metaG_FD_205555 | JGI IMG/M metagenome (GOLD analysis project Ga0315334, IMG submission 205555) | Ammonia-oxidizing marine archaeal communities from Monterey Bay, California, United States - M1 500m 34915 | ecosystem: Environmental > Aquatic > Marine > Intertidal zone | place: USA... | reverse complement strand
GCAGAAGCATCTGCTGTCATTAAAAGTGTTACATCCACTTCTTCTGTATTTTTGTATAGATCCAATCCAACTTGGATATTTCCATCGGTTGACGCTGAACCAGAACTTCCACCAGTCAAACTTGCTGTAACAATGGCACCTTTTGCATTAAACGTTCCCGTTGAGGCTCCACCCCATGCAGTAGTTCCATAAGCCGCATCTACATCTCCAGAAGAATCATGATCCATCCAACGAATATAAGCAGATCCTCTATTAATTTTATCTTTATAATAATTACTTTGGCCATCTTCGGTTTTAGCACCAGTTGCTACTGAAGCACCCGAATATGTTTCCATTATAGTATTATTCGCACCAGTAATGTCTCCATCTTCATCTTCTACTACTATATGAATTTCATCATATGCTCCCATAGCTTTTGCTACATGTGCAGTAGTAGTAGGAGTATCATCAAATGAAGCTGCATATTCCCATTCCCGTGAGAAAGTACTTGTTGCTGCAGTAACTACAAATGGATTTTCAACAGTCATTGAAGTGGCACTAGCTATAGCGGTAACTTTTCGTTCTTCTCCGTTTCCGGTAACTTTTATAATATCACCAACAGTCATTTGAGTATCAAACTGAGTAGATACTCCTGTTATAACAGAACCATTAGCAGTAACGGATACAGTACCAATCATTTGAGAAACTGGTTCTGAAAATCCTGATCTCATTTTACGTGCTGCTATTCCACTACCTATATCTGAACCCCATAAGCTTCCTGCGGTAGCAGTAGTCGCATCAGCAATTGTAAGAATTACTAATGAATATCCACCAAGAACAATAACATCTCCAATACTTAATTCTGTTAGATATTCTGTTCCTGATCCTGCAAGAGCTCCTCCTGACATTGTCCAAGCGGAAGTTCCAGTCAATGCAACATCCGTATTGGCATTAAGTGTTCCATCTGCATTTGTATTTGCTTTAGCAGCACCACACATAGAAACTTTTAAACTATTTCCTAGGTCTCCAGGATATTTTGCTACAAAGGGACCGTAATCATTCTCTTGTGATCCACCCATTTGAGGGTCATAAGTGTTCTCATAATCTTCATTATTTGCAATGTAAACTGTATTTGCTGAGTCCATTGTTGCATTTTTCGCGTCAGTCGTATTAGGTGTACGTACTACTTTAAGATTCGCGGAATATGCTAGATAACTTGCTGCAGTAAAAAAGTTTTTGTATGTGGCCGGATCGGGTTTACCAAAGATACCAGCTAATTGTACTTCATTCGTTACTACTGTTCGTTCATATGCTGGTCCCCACCTAAAAGGCCCCGCGATTGCTCCTTCGGTCATTGAGACTTCAGGTACAACAGTAGTTAAATCGATTTCTTTGGTTACAACGCCCGGACTAATTGTAAAAGGCATCTTTTATCTCCTAGATATGTGTTCTTAGTTATGGTTAATTGCCATATTACAGTTATTTATTATTTTACAATTCTCTAAAATCATAAATATTAAGTGTTATCATAAATATACAGAAAGACCAATGACAAAAGATAAATTAATAAATCATAAAAATATACAAGAACGATTCCTTAAAAAAGTAGACCGTTCTGAAACAAATACAAAATGTCATATTTGGCTTGCTTCTAAAAATAGAACAGGTCATGGTATGTTTTCTGTAATGGGGAAAACTATACCAGCAAGTAGATATGCGTTTATGATGTATAATAAGTTCTCATCAATTTCTGGAATGAGAGGCGAATTGTCACCTAGTGAAGTAGTAACTCAAACTTGCTTCAATCCATCCTGTGTAAATCCTAAACATCTTGAAGTATCCGATAAAAGAAAAATAGGAAAAAGATTATCTATCCGGCCTGAACAATTATTAGCCGGTTCTATTAGTTTTTTAAACAGATTAAAAAAGGAAAGACCTGATCTATCTAATAAAATTGAAGATTTAATAACAGAAATAAACAACCCACCTTCTGAAGTTAATTTTGGAGATATAGATCCATTTAATACCATACCTTCCTAGACTCATCTACATTCCACGTTTGGCCTGAAGTATCTACAACAGTTTCTTGTTCCATACCATCATCTATAATTCCAAAGGGTAACATATCTTGCTCTAAAGTTTCCATTTGATCTTCCCACATTTTTTTTCGTATATCCATATTTGTTAATTCCTTGAAATATCTTTGTTGAACTAACCATGAAAATATTACCAATGTCATCGCCAAATCATCATGAGCTCCCTCTTCTGCTTGATATGTATTATTAGTTAAAGCAAAAGTTGTAAGTTCTTTAATTGATTCAAAATCTGGTATAAGTAATTGATCTTGTTCTATCAAATCTTTTAATGCCGCACACCCTATTCTCTTAATCTGTTTACTTGTTCTCAATCCTAATTGAATGTTCTTTGCAAATCCACCGCCAATCTGCTGTCCGGCTCTACCTCTCATAGTGACAATCATTATGTTTTCATACTCTAAATCATAATGAAGTGTATCTGCTACTTGAGAACCAATATCATTAACCTCAATTAAAACATGCGCTTGATTATATTTATTTCCTACATTATAAATTACGTTTGGATATAATAACGGTGAAATAGTATTATCTCTAAACACGGCTACTTGTGTATAAGGCATTTTAGAAACATCAAATACTACAAGAGCAGAATAATCTACACCTTTTCCTTGTGAAGTATCTGCTACTAATGCGTATGTATGATTTTTAATTGGTTCTTCATATACAGATAGATTATTATTCGTATGAAGTGGAGTCTTAAATACCATCGATCTAAGTTTTGATGGGGCAATTAATGTATAAGTAGATCCAACAAACTCACACTCAAACTCTTGGGTAAACTGCACTTCAGAAGTATTACGGATTGTTTCTTCTTTCCACCTTGCATCACGTCCTGGCATTTCTGACCAATGTACTTCAATAGGAACATAATCATTTCTACCTTCTTCTGCTTCTATCCACATCTTATAAAACATATTCATACCAAGTGGAGTTGAAACAATAAGTACCTTAGTTGATTCACCAGAAGAAATTGTAGGATAAACTGAAGTGAAAAAAGATTCAGCTATATTTTGAGGAACGTGAGCAAACTCATCAAGAAAAATAATGTTGAAAGAAGAACCACGAACAGCAGAACTAGAAGTCGCTGCAGCAATAACTTTAGATCCATTCTCTACTTCAATGTTTCCTTTGTTCCATACAACTGCGCCTTGCTGTAACCATTTGGGTAAATGTTCATATGCGAGTTGTAATCTAGAAAGAAGTTCTCTCGCTACCGCTCCTTTGTTGGCAAGAACAGCAACATTAACACTTTCATTGAACAGAATGTAATGAAGAAGAAATGCGATGATAGTGGTTGATTTACCCGTCTGTCTAGGCATTTTACAGATCACAAAACGATTATCATTGAACTTATGTATCATATCTTTTTGATAATCATACATATCAAATGGTACAAGCCCATGATCTACATGAATAATTTTGACAAAATTCTCTATGAAGTATTCGGGGTCTTCCTTACACTTCATGTATTCGGTAAGAGATTCTTCTGTCCATTCTATTTTCTGTCCAACATTTTTTAAATTTGGATTTCCTAGATATGTTTCACTCGGCACGTTTCACCTTCAACAATTTTTGTAGTTCAGCTGTTGATCCAACAAAGACTGCTTGATTTGTTACTTGTGATGGTCCCTTTTCTATACTCAATTCTTTTTTTGTTTTATGTAGTGACATCAATTCTTTATTTGCATCTAATCCAGACTTAATTAATTGTCCGACCACCTCAAATGCACGGGGATGTTCTGATTGTTTAGCAATCTCCAACATCTCTTCTACTGCGTCTTGATTTCTTTCGATTAGATTGTAGTAATTTTCACGGGCATAATTATAATCAATATCATCATCTTTACCATCTGTCTTCGGTAAAATTCTTGAACTTGGTTCTGGTTTAAGTTCAGTCGTAGGAATTAAACTTGTAATTTCTAATATTTCATCTATTCTTCCGTCCACTATATCTTTCATTATTCCCTATCATTATAAGTTAACATCTAAACCGGTTGTTGGATTATTATCTATAGGAGTATCAAAATATTCAATTGTTTGTGAATATCCAAAATCATCACTTGCAACAACATCATTGGCACCAGGAGTGGTTGTTATTCTTGTTTTAATTCCAGCCATTGCGGCATCAGAGCTAGATTCATTAAGAACCTTCATTATACCTGTAGCATCAGGAGATCCTGCATCCGCATCCAACACTATATAATTTGTTGAAAAATCTGTACTATCTTCTAATACAATATATTCTGGAATATCTGCGGCTACTGCGGGAGTACGGAGATGTACTAGTACCGTTTTAACAACCGATCCAGATTTAACATCAGGATAAATATATCCTTTTAACATAAAATTTAAAGTCCAAATAATTTCTCTTCTTACAACTAAGTCTCCTTCATATGAATCCTCAATTGAAACATCATTCAATATTATTGTAATATCTGGCTTAATGTTCATAGAAGGTACCAAATTTACACTAACTGTGAATTCTGGTGTAAAGAAAGGAACGATCTGTTCAAAAATTTGTGCACCATCTTCTGAATTATCTACCATAGCAGATAAGGTAAAATCAAAATTATATGGTACAGGATTATATTGATTTAATAACGTAGTAGAGGATGTTGCATTATTTGCGGCATAAGTTCGACCTAAAGTATTTAATTTCCGAGTTGGATCATATACAATAGCATTTAAATCAAACCCCATTCTTGGTAAACTTATTTGAAGACTTTGATCTGATTTAGATCCTCTTCTCACCCGCAATAACATTTTATCTTTAGCTTCATATGCTATCGGAACTTTAATTTGTTCTGTTATTACACCAGCTGAATTTGTTCTTCGGATATTAATATCATTAAAAAGTGTTCCAAATACAGCAACATATTTTCTGATAGTTTCATGATAATAAGTGGTTCCTAACATTATAGGCTCCCGAACGGATTACCTTCGGTGAAATCAATAATAGAATCTGCTTCTTGTTCTATTGCTAAATTATCACCTGCGGATGCTGAAGTTGAATCTTGTGCATTAAATGATGCGACCGAATAACTGGCCCCTGAACTATCACCAATAATATTAACAGTACCAGAAAAATTGCCTGTCATATTAATAAGATTTAATATTTTAGTTGTAGAGCTCCAACTCGCTACTTCTCCTTGTACCGTTGCTGCTCCTAAAGATTCTCCTTGATATACAATCTCTTCTACTGTATAGTCTCCGCTTCCAGTATCCATTGTAAAATCTAAAGAATATGCTTGTAATCGTTCAATTTTATCAATGTCTTCTATACCAGTATTTAATTTTTGATCTGAATAAGTAAACATTTCACATACAAGATCAAAAACTTGTAATCCACCAGTTTGATAAAATACTGATTCATCTTCTACAAACAAAACTTGAAATAATGCATTAGTCATAGGAAAATATATTATATCTCCTTCTTTTGGAGAAGTGTCTCTTCCATCACCAATTAATCCCAATTCAGACCATCTGCGTCTTGCTACAGTAAAAGTAATTTGATCATTTATTTGTAGTCCAAATTTTGCAACAAAATCACCTTCACCTTCAAACCCATCAATAGTTTTAATATACATTTCAATTGTATGAGCACTATTATATTCAGAAAGCGCGTCTTCACCTAATAGAAGATCCTCGTTAACAAGGGTTCTTGGGCAATAATTAACATCAATTCCATAAGTCTTAATGGATTCAATCATAAGATTTTCTGCTAATCTTTGATCTGCTGTATTTTTTCCATAATGATTGAAATAAGGATTAGTGGCCATTAAATGTTATCCTATCAAGTGATCTACGGGCAATTCATATCTTAATTGCATTTGTTCTTCTATGGTTGTGATTTCTGTAACTGCATCATCATATAATTGTCTGCCATTAAGAGTCAATCCACCAGGAAGTTGCATACCTTCATATTTAATTAAATTTTGTCCCCATTGCTTTTTTAGCAATAACGTGGCATATTGTTTAAGAAATATATCACCCCAAATATCTGCATAAGAAGCAGGATCAAGAATCCTGTCGCATTCTACTATTATCCAATCATCAATATCAGCATCTGCTCCCCAAGTAATATCTAAATGTAATTTATCAGCATGTCTATTATATCTGAATATAGGAGAACCTGTAAACATTTCACCAATTAATTGTAAATGCTGTCGTTTTAGTTCATGAGATACTAAATCTCCACCTAAATTATGAACTTCATTTAAAGCAAATTGATATTTAACAGAAAACATACCAGAACCAGACGCGTCATTATCTGAAAAAGGTATTATTCTCCTCACTCCAATAATAGCTTCTGCTATGTCAATATATTTGTTATCAAAATCTCCTATAGTAGGTTCTGTAGCAGCATGAGTTGTTGCCGTAGCGCCAGAGTCTTCTCCTGTCAGGATTTCACTTGTTGAAAATGTAGTAGTAGTATTACTGTAATACGTATTACCATCTCCACCAAATTTAACATCTGGATCCTTGAATCTAAGTGTAGTGTTTGCACTATGATATTCGTGTACTTTTGCTCTTACTCCACTTGTTCCTCCAGTAAAATATTCACCATTTGAAAAATCTCCAGTAGGAGCTCCTGCTAATGTAACAGTAGATCCTGATATTTGATGTTTAAGATATATATTTTCTGTCGCATCGAAATGATATTCTTGGTAAAATTGAAGTGCATCATCTACACAATCTTCAACTTGATCATCATCGAGATTTAATTCTACTACAGGCCATCCAAGTTTTCGTTTGCAATAATCTTTAAAAGTAGTTCTAGTAGTTGGTTGTGCCATTATTTTGTCGCCTCCGGTGAAACTGTTATAAGACCTTCTACTACTCTTTCTATATCGCCTCCCGCTTGTGTATATTCTACATCAAATACATAATTTCCATCTGGTATTGCCGTTGTTTGTGTAGAGGTCAAAGAAAATGTCACATTTGATCCTTCAATCGCTGTAGTAAAGGCATGAACATTATTTGATGAATGGTAGGATTGCCGCATTTTACCTGCAGCTGTTCCAGTAGAAATTGTAACATTTGCTCCTGCGGTATCTTTAGCGGTAACAACTTTGGAAAAGGTGCAACCTTGGTCTAATACAAAATTTAGAACTTGTTTTTGGAGTGTTAATGCCACAATCTATCTCCTTGTAATAGTATAGTTTAGTTGAGGTTTCTATACTATTTAGTAAGATTATGGTTTAGGGTATTGAAAATTCAATTAACAACGTTAGTATACCAATTTTGTAGAGATTTTGCATTCCATGGCCCATAAAATAAATCATGACCGGTATAAGAAACTCCTTTATATTCTAAAAGAGTACCATCAAGAACTACTGGCACTCGCAGAGTTTTAGAAAATATAGAACAAAGATCAGGCTCTGAAAAGTTGTTTATAAGTTTAATTCTATTTTTAAATTTTTTACCATATTCATTATCATTGAAATAATTGTCAGCTAATGTTTTTGCATAATCCCAAAATGGAGTATCATATTTAGATCCAAACTGATAATGCCATAATTGAAACGTTTCAATTTCATGTACATAATCTAATATGCCTTTTTCCACAATATCTTGTTTCCAAACTAATTCAGCTGGAGAATTAATATGAGGAGAAATAAAATCTTGACACCATTCTGCAACCATTATATGTAAAGATGTGGCAGGAGCTTCAAGAGGATCAAAAGCAGCTAATTTATTACCATTTTTAATTATTCTATGTTCCGATATAACTTCTTTAGTAACAAATGAATCAAAATTTATTACCCGATTCATCATATCATCAGGTTCTATATTAAATAATTTATTAATATTTTCTCTTGCCGTGGTTTCATCTGTTATGTGATTATTGTACACATAACCATAAATTGTTGTATTGTCGGTCTGTGGTATTATAAATGTCCATCCATCAGGAGTAGTCACTGCCCGAGTCCATAGCTGTGTATAGTCTCTCCCCTTTACTCTACTTATTATACTAGAATTTACTGTAGAAATAAGTTTATTGTAATTTTCTGTATCATTATTCAGTCTACCACCTGTACAATCAAATATAAAATCAGCATCGATTGTTGATATATCATCAATACGACCTTCAATTACGTTAAATAAACCAGAATTTAATATATATTTTTGAAAATTAGGAGGGTCGAAATGCATTGCCATGGCTGCATTTTCCAAGTAATTTATAAATTTATGATTTTTCTTGCCCCAGTCTTCAAATATAATTCCAGTTTTTGGTGTAGCTTCTATAGGATTATTATACCAGTCAAAACCGAGTTTATAGATAAGTTGAGATAAATCACTAGCGGTACCTTGTCCTACGGGTATAGGTTTATCATTTGGATCATGAATTAATTCAACTTCAAGTGGACTTGAGCTTTCCCAAGTTTGAGAAATAAATCCCCACTCTAATGCAGTTATACACCCTGCATTACCACCTCCGACTATCACAATTTTCATCAATTACCACTTATCTATAGGACAACTCATATTTTTAATTTTAGATTTTATGGCCATGAAACATCCACATTTCTTGCATTGTCCTGTATTTGTTGAGAAAAATTCACACGGGTTGCATATTTTCATTCTTTCTTCTCCTCTTTCAATCAATTCTCTCCCCTTTTTCTTCAATGCCTTTAAAATTGATCCCATAATTAGTCACCGGGTAATAATATTTTTTTTATTTTATTGTTCTCATCTAATGTTATTGCTGAGTGAGGAATAAAACAAATAGCAAACTGATTATCCGAATTATGCATATATTCATCTACTGCTACCCATTCATCCTCACCTTCTTCTATATTCACCCATGCACCATCATCATAAACATAATGCATCTCTTCCGAGAGAAATTGGGCCAATTCCTCTTCTGTTTGCCCTTCCGGTGGAGTCATTCCGCCTTCCGGCCGATGAAGTATTGTATAAATTTTTTCTTGTGCCATATTCTATATCCTTTAAGTTACCGATCCTGATACTGTTCCATTATTTATAAGTGTGACAGAACTGTGAGATCCATTAATTATAGCATTACCTGCTACACCTCCTATAATAGATGATATAGCTGCCCCTGAAGATCCATATGCACCGCCAGCACCTGCTGTTCCTCCATCACTACCGGTTGAACCTCCACTTCCGGTTGAACCTCCACTTCCCGATGCACCTGTGTTACCTTGACCCCAAGGGGCACATTGGACTGAGCAGGGAGCGGCACCGTTACAGTATTGACCTGGCCCTGAACCAGCTGCTCCACCAGATCCTCCACTTCCTGAATTACCACTCGCACCACCAGAACCAGAAGAACCTCCGCCTCCAGAATCTGCGTCTGTATTGAGACATGACGAAAGATTACTAGAACAATCTTTTATCCATCCTGCACCTTTACCGCCAGTACCTCCTGATCCTCCGGCACCTCCAGTTCCACCAGAACCGCCAGTTCCGCCAGAACCTCCTCCACCTCCCGTCCCACCGTTATGTGTTCCTTGAGTCGGCCAGCAACCGTATCCACCCCATCTACTACTTCGTGCATAACTTCCCATCGGTGCAGCGCACTGTGAGCTTCCAGTTCCACCAGTTCCGCCATGACCTCCGGGTCCTCCAGTTCCACCGCCTCCTCCAGAACCACCAGAACCACCAGCACCGCCTCCGCCGCCACCGACAATACTACCTCCTGAATCGACAGTAATGTTGACTGCTCCTCCTATCCAATTCATATTTATTGCATGTGTTCCAGCTGAACCAGTTGAGCCCGTACTACCTGAACTACCTGAACTACCTGAACTACCTGAAGATCCTCCACTCCCGCCATTTCCTCCGTTTGGGCCGTTTCCCCACCAACAGTCTCTCCCGGTGCCTCCGCTGCCGCCGCTGCCTCCGCCGCCACCAGAACCTCCAGAACCACCAGATCCTGCAGAACCACCGGAACCACCATTTCCTGCGGTTCCGACAATAATGGAGTTATTTCTTACTATTAGATTGATTATAGTCTCTGCGGCCCATCCTGATCCTAAAGATAAACCATATTGAGAAGAATTACCAGAATTTGAATACAATCCAACAGGATTAGATCCATCCCCTACATATGCTGTAAAAGTTCCTGGTTTTGTGGAATCCCAACCAGCGGCAACTGCTTGAGTTAATAAATTGGCATGAAGTGTGTCACTGGTGAATGTATATTCTAACTCTTGGCCTCCTGCTCCTGCGGCTGTTCGTATCAACCTACTTAACATATATAACCTCGCGTGTTATGAAAATTCTTGGCCCACAGGTGCACCATACCAAGTCGAACCTTTATTATAAGTAGTAAATGATAAAATATCTACTTTATCATTTCCTGTAGTAATATCAGGACCCTCACCTCCGGCCCAATCGATATTGGTTCCATTACTAACAATAGATGACCAAGTAAAGTTTCTAGTAGTAGTAGATGTTCCTTGTATAATTTTTACAATAAAACATGATACCATATTATCTTCTTGAGTTGGATTTGAAATTGTAAATGTAGTCACATTACCAGAAAGACCCTGTAAATCCATTTCAAAGAAATTGCCAGTATCAAGGTCTACAGTCACAGTAGTTCCAGATACAGTAGAATTGCCGTTGTTTTCAAATACTCCAACTTTGTTATGAACTGGTGCTGACGCAGCTGCTACGGCAGCTGCAGCAGCAGCTGCATCAGCTGCTGCTGCGGCCTGTGCCAGTATTGCTGCATCCGCAGCTGCTTTTTTAGTTTCTTCGGCCGCGGCCGCTGCAGCAAGCAGTGCTGCATCCTCGGCCGCTTTTGCTACAGCATCCGCATCTTTCCTAGCTTGATCGAGATCCTGCATACCTTGACGCAGGAAATCAGCCATTCTTCTTGCTCTAGACCTATATCCAAATCCAC
>Ga0315334_10002763_pt1 | contig 10955 bp, 7 predicted proteins | sample M150034915metaG_FD_205555 | JGI IMG/M metagenome (GOLD analysis project Ga0315334, IMG submission 205555) | Ammonia-oxidizing marine archaeal communities from Monterey Bay, California, United States - M1 500m 34915 | ecosystem: Environmental > Aquatic > Marine > Intertidal zone | place: USA... | reverse complement strand
TAACCGATTCTGGTGGCGCTGTAAGCCAAAGTGCCGTCGGCAATGATTGGGCTATCACTTGGACTGCACCATCAGAGGATGTGGGTAATATTCACTTTAGCCTCGCTGGTAATGCTGTCGATGGAGACGGATTTTTCTCCGATGGAGATGCTTGGAATATTCTTCCATTCACAATCAACGCACCAGGTGACGCAACAAATGATGCTGATCCCGCACTACGAACAATCAGTGTAGGCGACTTCCAATCCCTCTTTGTTTCTGAGAAAACCGCTGAAGATATCGAGGCAGAGCATCAAGCTGAACTATCCGCTACATATTTTGAGCAAGGAAACGTGTACTTCTGGGTCACTCTTTCAATATTGATTATCGCTGCGGTTATCCAAGGTGAATTCTACGAGCGCCGCTTTGGAGGCGGCCCTCCGCATCTCGATATGTCACTGGCTATGCCTCAGGGTTTGCAAAGAGGAGTGGTCTCATTGGGTATGCTCATCTTCTTGGGATGGGCTGTAGATGTTAACCTTCCATGGGGCTATACACTCGTAATTGCAATGTGTACACTTTGGGCCATATACGGAGTATACCGGACCGTAGTTCAGGCACGTGCACCAAAGAAGGCTACCGATTTGGTCTGATGCCATATGAGCAATCTGCACCTGTCGGGCGATGACCGACAGAGTGTGCAATCTCATATTCGAGAGTTAGGCCAGAGGATACGATCAACTGTAATTCTCACTGTCATTTTGACAGTGGTGTGGTCTTTCTCCATAGATGTGATTCTCCATTGGATTTTATCACGACTCGACCCTTGTACTACAAGTTGCATCAATGTATTTTCTCCTGATGAATGGGCTAGTACTAGGTGGCTGAGTTCAGCATTACTCGGACTACTTACCGCCGCACCATTCGCTATGATTCAAGCCTATACTTTTGCAGAGCGCGGACTATTGCCTTCCGAACGTAGAGCATTTGTGATCTGGATGACCACTATCTGGGGACTTGGACTCCTTTCTCTTTGGTTCGTGATGGTAGAGTTAATGCCTTGGATTTTCGTTGAGGGGCATTCATTCCAAATCGGCCTCGGGTTGGTTGGTCTGTACGATGCGAGCGAAATGCTACGCATCTCAGTAACGATTTCATGGGCCATTCTTCTCATTCTTGCGGCCATGAGTGTGATACGAATTGCGGGTTCAATGAAATTATTGTGGATGGGTAATTCTGGGTGGTGGCGGTTCAGAGTTCACGGGTTCATGCTTATGCTCCTATGGTTAGTAATACCCTCAAATATGCCGGGATTAATGATTACACTAACGTTAATTGCAGTAGGACTTGTAGAATTATCAGGCTGGAATTACTTCAGAGCCAGTGCACCTGATGCACATGGCTTGAGTGATATTTTTGACGAAGAGGGGGGGATTCATCGCGTTCTATATGTCGACTGTTCATGTTGCGGCTCTACCCCTTCAATAAGCCCATTGCCCGGCATGGGAATCATGAGTTTCAACGCGGTATGCCGTTATCAAATTGAGCAAAATTACCTCATTGATTCCTGCAAACGATTTGGCGTCACCGATATTGTATTCTCTGGATGTTCACTTGAGGGTATGCCTCCAGAATTTATGGATTCGTTGCGCTTCCTAGATATTGAATCAAGAAGCTTAGATCTATCACATCTTTCCACTCTAAGAACTCATGATGACGATGTTGACCTCCAATTGGCGATGGCAGCACTAATCTCACCTTGGTCAAAGCAAAGTAGTCTTGAGCGAATAAACCAAATCCTCTCGGAGCGCGAAATCAAAACTCTTCATCATGGTGAAACAATTCCCTTTGGGTTGCAAATGAGTCGTGGCGAAGCATGGCTGAGTTTGGCTGATTGTTCCGCAATCACCATTTCAACGACTCCTCACGACCAATGATTCAAACCTCATCGATGGGGACGAAGTCCCCATGCGTCCCTCCATAGGGTGGCCAATTGCCATCGTATTCCTGCTACTGGCAGGCGGAGCATGGGCATCTGGAGACGCTATTGAAGAATGGATAATCGATAATTCGATTATCATAGAATCGGATGATGGTCCACTGGTAGGAATGCATACTCAAGAGCGTTGGCTTGTAGTTCTAATCGACTTCCCCGACCAAGACGAAATGGTCGGATGTGACCAACAGCGGGCAAAGGCCATGTTCTCAGAATCTGCAATAAACCACATCAACCAAACAAGTGGTGGACAGGTGGAACTAACAATAGATTATCACGACGAGATAATTACTCCCAGTCAAGCGATGACAACATATGGCAAGGATGTCAATGGCGAAAGAGATGCAGGTGCTGATGGTCATAATCCACACACCTTAGCAGAAGAAGTTGTCAGAGATATTTCTGAAGATGTAGAGTGGGAAAATTATGACATGGATGGTGACGGATGGGTCGATAGATTCCTAATCCTTCACTGCATTAAGCCGCAAGAGGATGGTGGTGGGTCGTCGAATAGAATCTGGAGTCACTTCTCAAGTATTGAGAATGTAGTCGATCTCGGAAGTGGTATTTCCATCGCACATTATACAATAGGGTCACAAAAAACTTCCACTAATTTTGGCACACTTATTCATGAAATGTATCACCAATTGGGCGCTTTAGACCTCTATCCCGTTCACGATGAAACCGTTGCTCAATCCTGGAAAGGAGTTGGCAAGTGGGATGTAATGGCGAGTGGAAACTGGAATGGAAATGGCGCATGGCCTGCTCTACCAACTTCTGCAACTATGGAAGTTATCGGCACTTCTCGTCATTCTGAAATGGAACTTGAATGGCCAGCAGGAGTGTCTTGCACCGGTGCAACCGTGCCTCTAACCGGGATGAGTGATGGTGGTACGGCACTGAAAATCGGCATTGGTGAAGGTGAATTTGTGTGGGTTGAACTACGTACAAATTCAGGATTTGATAGTAATCTTCCTGGACACGGAGTGTTAGTACTCAAACAGGACACTACAGCGGGTTCTGTTCTAACAAATACAGTAAATTCCCACCCTGAACAGCCATGGCTGGTCGTGATAGAAGCCGATGGACGTCAAGACCTTGTCAAGGGTGTAGGTGAAGGTGAGAGTTCCGACTTATTCCAAAATGGTAGTTCATTCGGAGCCACTGGTATTCTCATCAGAGACCATGATGGAATCTTGGTTGATTGGACTGCCGAAATTGCGGAATCAGAGGGTGATTATTCAGTTCAATTCTCATCTGAAGGATGCGGGCATGCAACAGAAGTTAATCTCCCAAACCACGGGTCGGTTCTTACGGTCAATGATTCCATTCCTCTTATCGCAAATTGCGATGGAATGGAACTTAACCTGATTAGTTCGGATGATAGATTGCTGAGTTACCAAGAAGGATACCTTGTTTTTGATTCGCCAGGAGTGAAGGGTGTTGTGGGTACAATCTCAGGGACTGTCGATTGCTCATCCGGCAGCATCATCGATGTAAGACATGAATTTGAGATTCTTGGAAGTATCCCTGTTAATTCATATTTTGAATCAAATATCATAGTCGATGAGATTAGTATGATCACAATACCACTGGAATTTGTCGGAGATGAAGAGCAGATGTGGTTAGTTGGATTAGAAGGGCCTCTCGAGAGAATCGCTACAACAGGTAATCGACAAAGTCTAGGTCCCGGTGATTCTATCATTCTCGAAATTGATCCCGATGGACTCCTCACGCCAGGGATGCTTGCTAAGGGCGAGGTTGTAATCGCATCAGATTCTGGCCATCAATGGATTGTCGAAGTCGAGTTGACTGCGGATTCTGAAGAGTCGGACGGAATGGCGTTCGTGAGAGACCCGGGGGTACTAGTTCCAGTGGCTCTATGTCTTTGCGCACTTTGGGTGATAATGGGAATCAAATCATCTTCCAGGAAGGTGGCGCCTGAATTGGAGGAAGTTCCAGTTCCCATCATTCATGACACAGACCCAGCCCTTGTTGACCCCTTCAGCTAATCTTACAGAAAGGCACACTCCGTCCCAAGTATTTGCTGCATCTTTCTCCATTTGCATTAACCATGGTGCGTGAGATTCATCGATTGGAGTATCATAAACTCTCCATCTGCAACCGTATTTGAAACCGGGACGCATGAGTAAACCTCTGGAATTTAATTCGTCGAATAATTGGGTAACATCATCATCATTTCCTGCAGCCCAATTGGTTTCATCTTCACGCATGAAGCGCCTCGAAAGGTGCTCAACTCCAATTGAGTTGGATTCTTCGCCAGGAATCGCTGGAGTAAGTGAACCTCTAGGGTCGATAAGTGATAAGCGATACATGGTCACATCCATCTCATCATCAACGATTGCTAATTCTGTAATCTTCCCAGCATCTGTAACAGTTCTTGTCCATTCCAGCAATTCTGACCACTCAAGCGAATTATTGGTTCTAGCCCAGCGAATTTCTGCTTCAGCAGTTCCTTTCGATGGATGTGTATCTCGAGCCCAACGCAACCAAACACCATCTCTTGGCACAACCTTCTCCCCTCCAGAGCGGGCTACATCATATGCAACACAGCGGTGAGCGAAATCTGGGTCTGCTTCTAGGCGCTTTTCTACAAAATCATCCTGTAATGGAATGTGACGGTGCCAATGACAAAACATCACTTCTTCATCGGTAAGGAGAATTCCTCCATCCGACAAAACACCAAGAGCAGACTTCTGATACAACCGCATCGAAATGGGTTCAGGAACGAACCACATGCCATTCTGCTCTACAGGTAGGTCGTTCGGTTTGGAAGGCGCACCTTCATTTGAAAGACCAATTGGACGGGTCGAGCGAACCCTTGGCTTGGACTTGCGACCTCCTCCCATGGCTGCGTGAGGGTGTGGCGACTCTTATGTGCCTCCCCTTCCCTCCCCATAGGGAGGGAGGAGCATGGTAGACGGATATCTCGGCACCTTGACCACGGAGGAGCGTATGCTACTCCACCTCAACGACAACCCGCTTCCTGAAGGGCAGTGGGAGGCTCCTGGGAGCATTACTCAAGCAGGTATTTCGGCTGCAGTACACGTCCAGAGGAAGCATGTCCCTCGTACTTTGAAGCGCCTAGAGAATAGAGGTGAACTCGTTACTGGCCAACGCCATGTACCGGGTGCAAAGCAGCGACGACGCGTGTATGGTCTCACATCAGCCGGGCGTCAAAGAGCCGGTGCTCTTCGCCAAAGAATTCTCGATGAGGAAGTAATCCACAACGGTGAAAAAATCGTGCTTTCCTCCTTACGAGCTGGAGGTCAGATGACTCTCGACCTTCTTTCACATCTCGATGAAGGAATGGTATTCCATTCCAACCCAGTTATTTCGCCGGTTTCCAATCCAGAAGGTACTGCATCACTAGATGCTCAGGCAGGAGAAGATCTGGTTCGCCGTATGCTTGCGAGGGCTTGGGAAGATGGAAAAATCACCAAAGACGAGCAACATCTCTTGAACGAAGTTGTTGAATTCGTCGGAATGCACCCCGACCGAGTGCGCAGAATCTCGGATGAAGCACGAAAGTCACAAGATATCCCTCCTCCCGAGGATGTATACCTCGACATGCTAAGGCAAGCCTTGGTTGATGGCGAAATCGTTGAGGATGAAATCGCACTACTCGACACCATGCGCACCGCATTTGGAATCGATGATCAAAGTCATGCGCGGCTATTAGAAGAGGCACGAGAAGCACCGATATTGGGTGATGCAGAAATTGCATACCGTGCAACGCTCATTACCGCATTAGAAGATGGCATGATTACCTCTGATGAAGGTGCAATGCTCACTACTCTCAGGGAAACTCTGGGAATATCTGATACTGTGCATGCCACTATGCTCGCGGAACTGCTGGACAGGGATGATTGAAGAACAATAGCCTCGGAGGAATAAACATGGGAATGAGCGATGTCGACCAAGTGGTACATGACCGATTGGTCGAACTGCAAAATCGAATCAAGAATTTGACTGGCGATGTTGTACTAGTTGGAGACATAATGCTCGACCGCTATATTCACGGATACGCAAACAATCTCAACAGCAGAGCACCGGTTCCAGTATTGAAAGAAACTCACCGTCACGAAGACGTCGGGGCTGCTGCTCACGTGGCCAGAGGATTGGAAAATGTTGGACTTGATGCAATCCTATTCGGGGTAGTTGGTGATGATGAAGCAGGAGGCAATATCATCGAAGCTCTAGAAGGAGAGGATGTTGAGTGCGATGGAATCGCTATTATTGAGGGTCGCACTACGACTGTGAAGACTCGTCTGATCGGTGGCAGGGAATATCTAATCAGCAGCGAGCAACTATTACTGCGTTGGGATATCGATGATGAATCACCAATGCCGAAAGCCGCACTATCTTCAATCATCGACCAAGCGGTTGATCGAATCGCTAAGTCTGATGTTCTAGTCATCTCGGATTATGGCCAGGGTGTGATTACCGACGAAGGTGCAGGGCGATTGGTAAATGCTGCAAAGGTTGCCGGAGTTCCAATAATCTGTGATCCTAAATTAACTGGTTTGCATAGAACTGTAGGTGCGGACTGGGTTGTATTCCAAACTCGTGGTCTGGACCTGATGGCAAAGAGACTTGCATGTTCAAATTCATCTGAAGCCGCTGCAAAATTAGTAGAGGAAAATAAGTGGGGGAACCTCCTTGTTCTCGAAGGGGAAAACGGAGTTACAGTCTATACTAGAGATGGTGAGACAATCCATATTCCTTGTACACTTGAGAGCCCAAGCGGAGTAATTGGAATCATCGATGCTGCTGCTGTTGCAATCACTGCTGCAGTGAGAATAGGGTTGGATGTCAGTGGTACGGCCCAGCTCGCAAATGCTGCATGTGAATGTATTATGTCCGCAGACCAGGAATTCACCCTCACTGGAGATGCCTTGGCAGACCGACTTGACCAAGTTGCATGGAGCATGCAAATCTCTCAGAGGTGATGTTTTGAGCCATTGGGTACGACCCACAACAGCAGATGTTGGCATCAGAGCATTTGGGCGCAACCAGGGCGACTTACTACGCGAACTGACAGTAGGGATGCAATCTATCCTCCTCGAGGAAGGGCAGGACCTGAATGCTCTCACGCGCAATGTTGCCCGCTGGGAAGTAAGCCATGAGGGTGAAACGGACCTTCTTGTTGTGAAATGGCTTGATGAAGTACTATTCAGGTCTGAAGTTCATGATGAATTTTTAGTTGATTGTCAGCCGATGATTAGAGAGGGTATGATTGAGGCTCAGGTCTCATATGTTGCGAAAAGCGATGTTAGCCTTGAGGTCGAAATTAAGGCTGTGACTACCCACGAATTCGCATTCAGGGAAGTAAACACAGGTGAAACAATATATTCTCCTTGGCCCGAAATCCCTAGTTTTGAAGGCTCAGGGTGGTATGCTGATGTTGTTTTCGACATCTGAATTTTTGAGTTAATATTTTGGTTGATGCACTGGTGGAAAATACATGCCCGAACTATCCACAATAATTACGGGAGTTTTTCTCGTGGGTTTTGGATATGGCATATATCAAATCGCAAAGCGAGAAAATAAGCCCGAGCAGGAACATATCCCGGATGATGCTGGTGAGATTGGAGAGCTTTGGAATACCATTCCGCCACAACTGAAAATAACCAAGGTCCATTTGAAAGTAGAACCGGTTGAAGTGGTAGAGCAAAAGAAATTTTCACTTTCTGATTACGAGAGCAAATCTACCAAATTAATTAGTGAAAGACTGGTATTGCGTCAGAAAATTGTCGAACACGACCAAGTGATGGCAAATCTTGAATCAGAATTGTCTACCACGCTATTACGCCGAAAAGAAGCTCTTGAAATAATTCGGTCCATTCATACTCACCAAGTAAGATTAGAAGTTCCAACCGATGAAAGTCTGCAATTTGGGTTGGATGTACTAGAAGGCAATGAACTCGAAAACCGGATGGCTGAATTATCTAGAATGCTAAATGGCCTAAAGGAAAACTTACTCACCCAAGAAAGAAAATATATTGAAGAGGAAAGAAAAATTATCGAAGAGGAAAAATTGGAAATAGATATTCAATCTAAGGAAAACTTTGTCTCCACTTTAGATGAAGAACTTCAAGATCTCAAATCTAGATTAGGAGATAGAGAAGATATTGAAACTATTAGAATTTCGATTTACGATGCAAGAAACATCGAGGAACTCGATGCGATTAGTGTTGACATCGCCAGCAAAACAGCAAGCAAGTCTCTTGCAAGATTGAAGGAAGAAAGAAGAAGAAGAATCAATATTGAGTCGAAATACAAAAATTTGCTTCATGAGATTCCATTAATCGACGACCTAGAGGAACTAATAGTGGTAGATTTCAGTACATTTACACCTGCGATGATCAAAGAATTACAAGAATTATCTGATACGCGGAAGATTGAGTTAATCAAAATGCAAATCGCCGAGGAAGAGCGCGAAAGGTTTGAGGAAATTGATAAGCAAATGATGAGTGTATCTTCACTAATCGCTCTCGATGAAATTGAGATTGATGGTGTAAACGAAAATCAGGAGCATATACTCGAAATATTGCGCGGAAAACGCCGAGGTGATTTACAATATGGAATCGTAATGGGTGCCATAGATTTCGCAGATAGCGCACTTCAAATCGATGCGATTGAAATACCCTCTTTAAGCGAAGGTAGAATGCATAAAATCAACACTAAAATGCAAGAGAAACGCCAAATATTAGTCGAGGAATTGAGACTCAAAAAGCAGGCAAAGAAATTCAACAAATATTGCAGCATTATCGAAGCATGCGAAGACATGGAAGAATTGCTTGTAAAGAACTTCTACAATGTAGGCAACCAACAATATCAAGAATTAGAGGAACGCCGTGCTCAGCGATTGATTAATCTGCAGAATAATGCATTCAATGAATGTAAGGCCATCATTGCAAATGCAGTTGAATTAGTAGAATTAGAGCAGATTTCATTAGACAATTTGACCGATGAACAATCATCGGAATTATTGGAATTATTGAAGGTGAAAACCGATGAAATTGATCTAGGTGCAATCCTTGCAGAAGGAATTGATATTGCTCTGCAAACCCAGCCCGATAATGCGATTGATTTCGAATCCGAATTCGAAGATGATACATTGCACCGACTAATGGGATACGATGGCCAATATAGTGACGTGATGTTTACCCTAATCTGGAATGATAAAAATGACCTAGATGTCATTATTAGATGCCCTGATTCATCACTAATCTACAAGGGAAATAATAGCAATAGTGGTGGACGTATTGATCTTGAAATGAATGCTGACTCACCGATTTCTGAACCCATTGAAAATATCATTTGGGATTCAAAGGACACACCTGGCGGCCAGTATGACGTATTCGTATGGTTTAGGAAAAATAGATCATTAATTGGCTCGAAATCCGCATTGAAATTGCGAGTACAAGATGGTCCGCTAATCTCTACATTTTCCTGCACAATGGAAGAGGGTACGAAGATGCTCTGGGTTGCAAGTATCACGATTTCCGACCCGGTTGCACGCGGAGAGATGATTGTAAGAGAAAGCGAAAATCGTACTGCTCTTTGGAATCAACTTGCAGGTGCAGAAAATGTTGAATCTTTACCTGAGTTAAATGGCATGTTATTATCTCCGATGAATATTGAAGAATTCAAGGCTGAAAGGGAAACACGCGTTGAATATCTCACAGAATTGGCAGAACGAATCAGGCTTGAGAAGGAAGATGAAGCCATGGACCATGCCCTCGCTGCGATTAACGATGCTCAGAATGTTGAGCAATTGGATCAAATTGAATTCACTGGTGTTGCACCGGAAGAAATTCCAAAACTTGAGAAAAGTCTCGCTAAGCAACGAGCCTCATTGGAAAAATTTGCAGAAAGAACTCGCAGAGATACCATGCGCTCAAATTACAAATTACTCGCCAACTCTATCACAAATGCTCAGTCTTCAGATGACCTTCGCTCACTTCCTGAATTGGAGTTATTTGACAAAGATGCTGAAAAAATTAGAAACTCTTTCAGCAAGAAATTAGCAGAAGTCAGGAAGAAGGAACAACAAGCTTTGGAAAGAGAAAATGCTAGCAGAATTAAGAGCGAAATAGAGGCAATATTGAGTTATGAAGAAGCAATGTCTCTGGAAATTATCGGCGTAAATGATAATGACGGAACTCAATTATTGAGGCTGCTAGAAATCAAAGCAGAAGAATTGCGAATTCAGAAAGAAGAATCCGAACGATTTGCAAAAAGGTCAGAAAACCTCTCAAATATTCTCGAAGCCTCTATCGCATCAAGCCAAAGTACATTCATCGAAGGTTGCGAGCGAAATGATGAATTCGTTCAACGAATGAATAGAGAAAATGCAAATGTTGGACCGCTGACCTTCACGTTATTGTGGGACAATATGAATGATCTGGATTTGCTTATTCGCACCCCTAATGGAGAGATTATTCACCACGGAAATCGTCAATCAAGTACTGGAGGGTCCCTTGAACTCGATATGAATGCAAAGGGTAGAACCAAGAGGCCAATCGAAAATGTTCTCTGGTTGGAAAGTGCACCAAGTGGACCTTATCACGTATTTGTTCATCATCATACCAAGCACGGACGCCTGTTCGATTCAGACCCGACTACATACGCAGTTCGAATCTCATCGAAAAATGAACTCTATTCATCTGAAGGTAGAATCTCAAATGGCGAACCAGTAAAACATGTGGGCTGTTTCAACATAGCACAATGAAGTGGGAAGCCAAGGGTGGACCTTCGTACCCATGGACCAAGTCCACAGACTTCCTCCGTCCCGTTACCCCACGGCACCCATGGCCCCAGGTAGGGCTGCTCCGTTCCCGGCCTGACCTGATCCCCCGGTTATTCGGTTCCCGACTCCTTCCGGCTTCGGTTCATGACACCCGGGTCACGTGGGGGCGAGACATCGACGTCCGCCTGTGGGAATCCATGG
>Ga0315334_10002762_pt1 | contig 10957 bp, 14 predicted proteins | sample M150034915metaG_FD_205555 | JGI IMG/M metagenome (GOLD analysis project Ga0315334, IMG submission 205555) | Ammonia-oxidizing marine archaeal communities from Monterey Bay, California, United States - M1 500m 34915 | ecosystem: Environmental > Aquatic > Marine > Intertidal zone | place: USA... | reverse complement strand
GTATTACAATCTGCATGTACTCATTGAAAACGATAAGATTCAGGAATTCATCTCCTTAAGAAAGAAACAGTGATGTCTGCTTCTTCCTACGAGTACAGACAGATAAAGTCATTATTCAAGACTGCTCTTGAGGTCCACTTTTCTCCATCGGAAATACAGCTGATGTGGAAGCTTTCCGTCGAGGAATTTCTGGGAATACCAGCCACTGAACAGCTAAATTCTGGTGATGTAATTCTCACAAAACTGCAGGTGAATACGGTTCAAGGGATAACGAATCGTTTACTGAATATGGAACCTTTCCAGTATATTCTTGGTGAAGTGGAGTTTTATAATCTGACCTTAAAGATTGACCCCAGAGCCTTAATTCCAAGACCTGAGACCGAAGAGCTTGTGGATTGGATTGTTAAGGATTACAGAGATTCTGCCAGTCATGTACTTGATGTATGCAGTGGTAGCGGATGTATCGCCTTGGCTTTGTCTGATTGTTTTGATAATGCACAGGTGCTGGCATTAGAAAGCTCTGAGGGAGCCGTTATGCTTTCCCAGGAAAATGCCACGGCATTGAAGCTTCCCGTTGACATCATACAGCTAGACGTATTGAATTCTCCTCTTTTTGAAGAAGAGCTTAAAAAGAAAGTAGAGAGCAACGGTCTTTTTGATGTGGTGGTTTCCAATCCTCCATATATACCCATACACGAAAAACAGAATATAGATTCCGTTGTTTTGGAACATGAACCAGAGGGTGCGCTGTTTGTTTCAGATGAGGATCCCCTCGTGTTTTACAGAGCAATCGCAGGAGCTGTTTACCCGTATTTATCAACAAATGGAAGCCTGTATTTTGAATGTCATTATTTATATATAGACCAAACAAGAGAAATACTTCTCTCTTTGGGCTTCAATACTGTTGAAAAAAGGCAAGATTTACAAGGCAAATGGCGTATGCTGAAAGCACAAAAATCGTAATTTTAAGGTATGAATTTGGAGCTTGCCAGGAATAGGGTCATTGAGCTTTCGGACCTCTTACATCACTACAACTATTTGTACTATGTAAAGAATGAGTCTGTGGTGTCAGATTATGATTTTGATATGCTTCTTGAGGAACTTGAGGCTCTGGAGGTACAATTTCCTGAGCTTTTGGACGACAATAGCCCCTCTAAAAGAGTAGGCGGGGATATTACCAAAAAATTTGATACAGTTCCTCACCGTTACCCTATGCTTTCCTTGTCAAATACCTATTCTGAGGAAGAGATTATTGAATGGGAAGAACGAATCAAAAAAACGATTGAAGGAGACATCGAGTATGTGTGCGAATTGAAATACGACGGTGTAGCCATCGGAATACGATATATAAATGGAATTTTTGATTCTGCAGTAACCAGAGGAGACGGCACCAGGGGAGAATTAATCTCACCCAATGTAAAGACCATTAAAACCATCCCTTTAAAGCTAAAAGCGCCTTATCCAGAGGATTTCGAAATCAGAGGTGAGATTTTTATGCCATTAAAGGAATTTCAGCATTTAAATCAGGAGCGAGAACAAAATGACCTGCCGGTATTTGCAAATCCCAGAAATACGGCTTCAGGTACTTTAAAGCTTCAGGATTCTTCTGTGGTGGCCGAGCGTAATCTGGACTGTTATTTATATGGAATGTATGAGGATCGTTCACAGCAAAGTACTCATTTCGATGCTGTGGAATATACCGGTCGAATGGGATTTAAAGTTCCCAGTCCCCAAAAAAACATGATTGCGAAAGTCGGTAATGTAGATGGAATCCTGAAATTCATAAAGTTCTGGGATGAAAAACGCAAATCGCTTCCTTTTGAAATTGATGGGATTGTGATTAAAGTAAATAACTATAATCAGCAGGAAGAGCTTGGATTTACAGCAAAATCACCTCGCTGGGCTATTTCCTTTAAATATAAAACGGAAAGAGCTGAAACACAGATTCAGAGTGTCAGCTATCAGGTCGGAAGAACTGGTGCAATTACTCCTGTGGCCAATCTGAACCCTGTAAATCTGGGAGGTACCACCGTGAAGCGTGCTTCTCTGCACAATGCAGAACAAATTGAAAAACTGGATCTGCATGAGCTCGATTATGTGTATGTGGAGAAAGGAGGTGAAATAATTCCAAAAATAGTGGATGTGAATACGTCTAAAAGGCTGCAGGATGCACATGCTGTTTCTTTTATCACTCATTGTCCCGATTGTTCGTCAGAGCTAGTAAAGGAAGATGGAGAGGCTCAGCATTATTGTCCGAATGAAAAGAAATGTCCTCCCCAGCTTAAAGGAAAAATAGAACATTTTATAAGCCGTAAGGCGATGAATATTGATGGAATCGGTACAGAAACCATCGATGCCTTGGTCGAAAATGATATGATAATTGATATTTCAGATTTGTATGAGCTTTCTTATGATAAAATTCTGGAGCTTGATCGAATGGCCGACAAATCAGCACGAAATCTTCTGGAAGGAATAGAAAACTCGAAAAATGTGGTTTTTGAAAAAGTACTTTTTGGGCTTGGAATTCGATTTGTAGGTGAAACAGTATCGAAAAAGCTTGCAAAAGAATTTAAATCGATTGATGGCATTTGTAACGCTTCTTACGAAGAATTAGTGAACACCGATGAAATAGGGGAGAAAATAGCTTTATCGATTCGTGCCTATTTCTCAGATGCTGATCAGCTGGAATTAATTGAACGCCTTAAAAAAGCAGGATTATGTCTTGAACAGGAAGAAACTGCATTGGATTCGGAGACCTTTAAGGATATGAGTATTGTCATATCAGGCAGCTTTAATACGCATTCCAGAGATGAATTAAAAAAGCTTATCGAACAAAATGGAGGAAAAAATAGCTCTTCTATTTCGAAAAAGACAAGTATTTTAGTGGCGGGGGAAAATATGGGCCCTTCAAAATTAAAGAAAGCGACAGAGCTGAATATTGAAATTATTAATGAGGAAGAATTTTTAAATCGAATTAGAAAATGAGTGAAAACACAATTTGGGATCAAACAAGCTCATTACTCATTACGTATAATTATACCAATGAGGATGACTTAAAGGAGTTTAGGAAAACTCTGGATAAACAGCTAAATTCCAGTAAAGTGGAAGCGATAATCATTATTGTTAGCATTCCCAAGGGTCTTGATAAAAACAGTCTTTCTCCACACTTTTTAATCTATTTCAATTCTCCTTCGGACTACACCTTTTTTGGAAAGCTAAAGGACATGCAGCTCGTAAATGAGCTTAAGAAACCCTATGATTTACTCCTGTCTTTTGGGAAAGTAAAACGAAATATAGAACGCTATATACACAAGATGAAATTTACCAGAAAAATAATGATCAATGCAGAGCTGATTAATGATCCTTCTTACGAACTCGAATTGAATTCGGCATCGGATTCTCCAAAAGAAATGATCAATTTTGTCATTCAGACATTACAAAAAATAGATAACAATGAGCTATATGTTTAAAGGAGTAGGGGTTGCACTTGTCACACCATTCAATTCGGATGGTCAGATTGACTTTACGTCATTGACTAAGCTGGTAGAGCTACAGATTTCTGGAGGTACCGATTTTCTGGTAGTTCAGGGAACCACTGGTGAATCTCCGGTTCTAAGCATCGAAGAAAAAATGGAGGTGCTTCAGCTGGTTATGGATGTCAATAATAAAAAACTACCCATTGTTTACGGACTTGGAGGAAACAATACTGCTGAAATCTGCAAAAACCTCAAAGAGCTTCCTGATGGCATTGATGGGATTCTTTCTGTTTCGCCGTATTACAATAAACCACTTCAGCGAGGTATAGTCGCACATTACAAACAAATTGCTGACCATACGGATTTACCTATTATTTTATATAATGTTCCAGGGAGAACGAGCTCCAATGTGGGTGCTCAAACTACACTTGAGCTGGCCGAGATAAAAAACATTGTGGCTATGAAAGAAGCTTCTGGAGATTTTGATCAGATTATGGAAATAGTGAAACACAAACCAGATGATTTCACCTTGCTTTCAGGGGATGATGCAATTACTCTTCCTTTGATTTCGATTGGGGTAGAAGGCGTTATTTCGGTAGTAGCAAATGCCTTACCCGAAAGATTCAGCACGATGGTACATGCAGCTGTTCAGGGTGATTTTGCTACAGCCAATCAGGAGCACTACGATTTATTCCGCATTACCAGGCTGATGTTCGCTGAAGGGAATCCAGGAGGTGTGAAGGAAGCCCTGAATTATCGTGGGGTTTGCACTAATGATATGCGGCTACCGCTTGTTCCCGTATCCGAAGAGCTTAGGGCTCAAATCCACAAAGAAATGAAGAGCCTCATGGAATGAAATTCTATATTGGGGTCATAGCGTTATTGTTGTTTATTACTTCATGCACAGAGGAGCATGAGGACTCCAACCCTCCAAAATCCAAGCAGAAAAGCGTATCGCTTGAGAAGCCCGTTGATAAAGGACCAGTAGAGTTTAATGGCTTAATTGATGTTCAAAGCCTGTGCTCTGATATCTATGTTGACCTTAAATATGCAGGTGAAGACAATTTCATGGGCTTTCAGCTGTATAAAGTCATCAAACGGCCTTACTTGCAACCTGACGTCGCCGCAAGACTTGTGAAATGTCAGGAGTATCTGAGTGGTATTGATTCCAGTTTGCATTTGTTGATTTATGATGCTGCCAGACCTGTGAGCGTGCAAAAGCTAATGTGGGAAGCCCTTGATTCTTTGCCTCCCGTAGAAAGAGGTAGATATGTTTCAAATCCCGGTCATAGAAGCCTGCACAATATGGCAGCAGCAGTGGATGTCACTATTTGCACTAAGGAAGGTGTTGCTCTTGATATGGGTGCAGGATTCGATGAGTTCGCAGAAATAGCTTATCCTCGTTTGGAATATCACTTTTTACAAACAGGTGAGCTAAGTCAGCAGCAATATGAGAACAGGTTACTACTTCGGCGTGTAATGAAAAGCGAGGAATTTCGACAGCTCCCTACAGAATGGTGGCATTACAATGCCTATTCCCGAAATGTTGCACGAACCAAATACGAGGTGCTTCACGAAGAGCCTGCGCTGAAATTAAAAGAGTAACTTTAATTCGATTACGGATTACCTAATGAATCAAAAAGAAAAAAACAAAACACGCTTTCTTCAGCACCACCTTGTTGATGTCAATGCAATTTCCAGAAATCCCATCCCTTTTTTTACCAAGCTGATTAAAAAATATGGTAGCGTGGTAAATGTGTTCTTTTTGAGTAGGTTTTACCTTACCGACGATCCAGAGGTCATCAGACATATTTTCCAGAAGAATAATAAGAATTACGTCAAAACACGCCGAATTATTGGTGCAATAAGGCTCCAGATAGGGAATGGTCTTCTTACCTCAGAAGGAGAGTACTGGTTAAAGCAAAGACGGGCTATTCAGCCTGGATTTCACAGACAAAGACTGGATAATATTTCCAAAATCATGGTCGAAGAGATTAATCTGTATATGAATGAGGAGCTCGAGAAATATGCTGCATCAAATGAAGCATTTTTTCTGGATAAAGAAATGATGCACCTGGCCTATAAGCTGGTATCCAAATCCCTGTTTGGAAGTGAGGCAGAAGATGAAAAGCTAAAGGTCATAGACGACGTTATCACAGAGGGACAGGAGTTTACCGTGTACACTATACGCAAACCCTATATTAAACCATGGTTAAGGATCAGCGGAGCCTATAAGAGAAATCGGAATCGGAAAAAAATTGCGGATGAGCTCATTATGGAAATCATTAACGAGCGCAAAAATTCCGGTGAAAAACGGGACGATCTCCTGCAGATGCTTTTGGATACGGAATATGAGGACGGTACAAAAATGACCGATCAGCAGCTTCTTGATGAATGTATGGTGCTCTATGTGGCAGGACATGAAACAACTGCTTTGGCTCTGACCTGGGCCTGGTATCTTGTTTCGACACATCCAAAAATTGAAGAGAAATTACAGGAAGCAACACATGCAACACTGGAAAACAGAGATCCTGGATTTTCTGATTTGAGAAGCCTGTCCTATGCCAGCCAGATTATAGACGAAACCATGCGCATGTATCCTCCCGCATGGCTGCTGGATAGAAGCGCAGTAAATGACGACGAGATAGGGGAGTATACCATCAAAAAGAACAGAGATATTTTTGTCTTTGTGTATGGAATGCACCACAATGCGAAATACTGGAATGACCCGAATGAATTCAATCCCGAACGCTTTTCTGCTGAAAACAAGAAGAACCATGTGCCTTATTCCTATTTGCCCTTCGGTGGGGGTCCGAGGCAGTGCATAGGAAACAATTTTGCCCTAATGGAAATGCAGCTGATACTCAGCATGTTCGTCAAGCGATATCGTTTTGAGGTAGTGCCAGAGCATAAGGTAGAGATGAATCCCATGATCACCTTAAGACCTCGCTACGGAATCAAGATGAAGGTGCATAAAAGATAGCTTAAGGTCGGCAGACAAATACCTTTTTGCAGGATCCGTCTGAATATCTTATAATTTGCAGGCCAGCTGCGTCAGCTGATATTTGCTGACCAAGTAAATTCGTTCGTCCGATTTCTGTTTTTTCTCCTGAAAGCTCACCAACACCCTGGAAGGTTCCTTTGGTGATTCTGATCTCATACGGAAAGCGCTGAAAATCAGGATTGACATCTTTAAATACATTAGGCATTGAAGCTACAATTAAAAACACCTCGCTGTCGTTTGGTGTAAGCTCAAGCATTTCAAGAATTTGATACGACTCCCCTGGATTACTCAGGTTGTAAAATGAAGTGCCGCTGCTGCTGTTTTTTACCACGACCTGAGCCTGAAAAAAGCAGCTGTCTCCGAAGGTTCCATACGGTTCATACTGTAATTCAAAGGTGTAATGCTCATTGGCATTATTGAGCAGCTTGTAGGTATTAAAGGACCAGGCATTGGTTATGCGGAGGTCGTCAGGAGTATACCAGCCGTTGCTTCCTGCATTGTCGTAGGTTTCAATGAACTCGTTGTCGTCTGCGAGATCTGCATAGGTATTCCATTCGTTGAGATTAGTAGCGGCCTGTGCCGGTGCAATAAAATCAAAATCATTGGTCATATGTGCAGCCCAGTCAATAAAATACTGTCGATAGCTCGAGCCACCAATTTGATGGAACATGTATTCCTGAGGCATCTGAGTAGTTCCACTAAACAATCCTGAAGTAATAATGTCTTCAGTTACGCCCGCCACATCAGTTAAGTAATACAGCTGAAGTGCCATCGCATATTGATGCACGTAGCGCTGCCAGTTTGAAGGGTAGGAGGCAGGGTAGTTTCCGTAGCTCAGCCAGAGAGGAACATGAGACATGCGTACTAAACTTTCTGCTTCAACAAAGGCCCTATTGTGGTCGATGTTTTGCTTGGCGGCAAACCAGTTAGCCGAAGCTTCTATGTACCATTGACTGTCTCCCGAATACGCAAAACCAGGTGCTGTGGCGTTGTATTGAAAAATATGAAAGGTTTCATGGGCATTGTTTCTCCAGTCGCTCAGCACGCCGTTTGGTAGTGTCAAAAATGGGTAGCCATTGCTGTCGGTACCCTGGCCATTTCCCCAGCTGTACGGATTGAAAAAACCACTGGCATTACCAGGTGTGTGGATGTACACATTGTAATAATAGCCGTCATAGGTATTGGGAGGATCCATCATCAGCATATCGTTGAGGCAGATGTCCCTATAGCTGAGCATACTATCCAAAAGCACATCGATCTGTGCATCGTAATTAAAGTCTTTGTCCCACCAGATGATATAAATCCCACGGGTCATCGTATCGCACTCAGCCAAGTTTCCAAAAGTGGTGTTGATGGTGTATTGTGAATGGACCTGAGAGGAATTCACACACAAAATAAAAGCAAGTAAAAAGGAGAATACGATTTTCATAGAGGCGTCAATTTGAGCCCAAAAATACAATAAATAAAGTGGTGCTAAAAGTAATGGGCATTGACTCCGATATAGTATTCTCTTTCGCGCATAAATTCTTCTAATTCCCTTCTGTATTCATCTTCAGGGTAGATTGAAAGAATACATGCCTCTTCTTTTTTAAGCATTTGAATATCCTTGATAGGAATGTTCTTTATGTGCTGTCCAATAAGCGTCTCCTCCTGCTCATACCAGTCAAAATCAAGAAGATATTCCTGAAGTATCTGGGCAATGAGTATGCCTTTTTTTTTGGCGCCAATGAGCTGTATTCGCCGGTCCTTAAACTCATCGATGAAGTGGGGGGTCTTTAATCTAAAAAAAGACTCCTGCTGGTAGGTGTCCGAATTTCTACTGGTTCGAAGCGGGTGTTCGCGCCAAAGATGTGTTACTTCAGAGCTGGCCTTGATCTCAAATCCCTTTTCTCGAAAGCGAAACACCATATCGTAATCTTCGGGGTAGCTGAGCTGGTTGTATCCCGAGAACGAATCAAAATCCAGTGTATACATCAGCCAGTTGGGAGAGGCTACGACACATTCTCTATAAATTCGCTGGTAAAACAAACCTTTTTCGGCTGTTTGGTTGAGCCAGCTTTCATACTTGAGATAGCCAGGGCTTATCTCCGATTTACTAAAGTATTTAACCTTTCCTGTAGCCACTGTACCTGAGCTATTTATATTAAGAATATCAAGTAAAGCTTTAAGTTTATTTACAGGCATAATGTCGTCGGCATCCATGCGTGTGACATAGGTTCCCGTAATGTATTGCTGGGCAGTTTGAAGAGCTGCAAGAATTCCTTTTCCTTTATTGGTATATAGCTGTATTCTATCGTCGGGATACGCTTCTATAATGTAGGTAGATTGGTCTGTGGAATGATCGTTAACGAGAATCCATTCAAAAGAGGAATAGCTTTGGGACAAGACAGACTCTATGCAATCCCTGAGGAAGGGAGCAGCGTTTTTGAACGGGGTAAGGATGCTAATGGTGGACATTCCAAAGAATACGCTCCATTACTTTTTCAGCTTCAGCGATGTCTCTTGCTTCTACTATTTCTATTTCAGTAAGGGCTTCTTCTTTTTCGTTATCCTTGATTTCTGTAAGCACCAATTTAACGTTGTAAGTTTTCATATTTAAAGGTAATTATTATTTGAACCAAAAGCAACGAGTAGTTATCAACACTTAAGTAATTGGTTTTAAACAATATACAATAAAGCACCCTCAAAACCGTTGTATATACAAGAGCTTCCGCACCTTGTTTTGCACTCGGCACAATTGTTGTAATTACCTCATTGTACCTCATTTAATTAACGATATGTGGTAGTAGTTTTTAGTATAAATTCAAAATACTCTCCTATGAAATCAGAAATAACATACAAGAAAAGAGGATGGGTTGAATATGAGATTGACGGCTTAATGTTCATGGCCCTTGCAAAAATTGAAGACGTCTACAGTGAAGGGATTTTAGCACAGCTGGATGTCTACGAACCATGGCTTCCTTTAAAGAACAGTGAAATTCAAATGGTGGGTGGTGTCGTGATTCACGAAGAACCATTCTTCTTTGAGATCGCCTACCTGAAATCAGAAACAGGACTCACTGTTTTTTTGAGTGTCAAGGGAATTACCTGCGACGAATACCTCGATTACATTAACCTCAATAAGAGTCTTCCACAGGCGAAGGGGGAATTGTAAGATCAAGAATCTATTTCCTTGAACGTAAATTGATTACGTGTTAGGGAATGCAAACGGGCTATTTCATTCTAGTAATGTATTCTTCAGCATCAGGGCATATCTGTCTTGCGTCTATAGCAAATGCTTTATATCTTTCCTTATCTTTTTGGAACTCTTCTTCTAACTTTTCCATATATCTTTCACATTCAGGAGTAGGGTTGTTCACACAATCGCAAAAAGCTCGTGCATCAGGATTTGATAAATTTTCTGAATCATCTGCACAATTAAACAACAACGGAAACACGAATAATATGTAAAATAGATTTTTCATAATTAAAAGGTTTAGGTTTTTCCTAAAGATAGAAAAACACGGAGAATTCCCCTCGGACCATACTTCTTTATTTTCTTTTTGCTCTCCTGCTCAGCCACTTTAATCATCTGCTCCGCCAAAAAGTCGACCGGCATGGGTTTTTGAGAACGAAGGGGTAATTGTAAGATCAAGAATCTATTTCTTTGAACGTAAATTGATTACGTAGTGCTTTGTTACATTTATGTAGCATCCGTTATAGGGATGTCAGTACATAAAGCAAGCTATGAAGAAATCTAAAGAAGATATTTATGCATTTGTACAATATGAGATCGATGGGTCCATGTTCATGGCTCTGGGCGGAATGGCCCGCGATATCACGGATGCCATTCTGAAGCTGATGGATAATCAGGTGGACGACCTCCCCGTAAAAGAGGACCATGTGCAGGTAATTGCCTGTGCCATACACAGCTCAGAACCCCTATACTTTGCCCTTGCCTATATGAATGCACCCGATTCCATGACCATATTTTTAAGTATCGATGAAATCACTTCCGATGCCTATCTCGATTACATGATCGACAACAGAATATTCACCCAAAAACCACACGCATGAAACAAATCATTTTATTTGCATCAGTGATGCTATCAGTAACAGCTTTTACTCAGTGGGATACAGGACACTACAAGGGAACAGAAGAACCATATAAACAACAGCTAGTTAATGGGGTTTATTACATACAGGAAGAAAGAGTTCCTTGTGAATATGTAGTTGAAAAGGATATAGACAACGATGCTTGGGTGGTAAGTATATACCCGTTTAGAGGAAGCCAAAAGGCGAGCTGGGAGGGTGAAACTTATCAGGATGTGGTCCTTATAAATAAATCAGGTGAAAAGACAAGGCTTCAGACACTATGCGTTGATGGTATGATGTTATTTTATGATGACTCATTTATTGAGTTTGATAATTTCATCAGAGAAAAAGGAGAGTATACAGTGTCGATGACTCATAAAAAAGAAGAAGGACACCCGAGCTA
>Ga0315334_10002760_pt1 | contig 10959 bp, 18 predicted proteins | sample M150034915metaG_FD_205555 | JGI IMG/M metagenome (GOLD analysis project Ga0315334, IMG submission 205555) | Ammonia-oxidizing marine archaeal communities from Monterey Bay, California, United States - M1 500m 34915 | ecosystem: Environmental > Aquatic > Marine > Intertidal zone | place: USA... | reverse complement strand
TTCGAGGATGATGGAGAAGGTTCCGAAGAGGAGTTCTGAGGTGAAGCTATGAAACAGAACACTATTCGTAACATAATCGACCGCAATGTCGAGAGACAACTAGTAAGGGAGTACTTGCTCAAGGAAACCGAGCGAGCCGGCTTCGGAGGTCTCCAGTTCAACCGGACCCCTGAGGGCACCAAGGTGACCCTCACCGCGGAGCACGTAGGCAGAGTCATAGGCAGGCGGGGCAAGGTAATTCACGACCTACAGCGCCGTCTTCAGGAGGACTTCAAACTACAGAATCCTATGTTGGACGTGGTCGAGATTGAGGACTCGAGAATCAACGCTCAGGTAATGGCAAGCAGGCTAGCTAGCTCACTTGAAAGGGGGTGGTTCTTCCGCAGAGCCGGCCATAGCACTGTGCAGAACATCATGGATGCCGGTGCAAGGGGATGCATAGTCATACTTAGCGGAAAGATTACCGGCGCTAGGCACCGTGTCGAGAAATTCCAGAAGGGACACATCAAGTACTGCGGAGAGACTGCGCTGCAATTTATGGATGTAGGCTTCTCTACTGCGGTAAAGAAGCTCGGAACCATTGGCTGCACGGTCAGGATAATGAGGCCTGGAACCAAACTTCCCCACGAGATATCCGTTCAAGAGAGAGCGGAATCAGGTCTACCTGAGTTAATCGAAGCCCCTGGCTTCGTCCCACTCGAACTAGAGGAGGCACTAGAGCAGGCTTCGGAGGAGGAGGAGTGAGATGACGCACGTCAGTTCGAAGGACATCGGTGAGATGAACCAGAGTCAGCGAGAGGAGACACTAGCGGAGCTACTTGACGAGATGCTGCAACTCAGATCACAACAGGCCCTTGGAGGCTCCGCTTCTAACCCGGGGTCCTACAAGCAGACCCGCCGTAGTATAGCTAGGATGCTGACCAAAATGAACCAGGAAAAGGAGGATTGAGATGGCTGGAATCTGTAACTTGTGCGGCCTGCCAGACGAGCTCTGCATTTGCCAGGAGATAGCTAAGGAGCAGCAGAAGGCCGTAATCTCGGTCGTCAGGAGGCGCTACGGCAAGATGGTGACTATGGTCGAGGGAATAGACGACACCGCCATCGATATCGGCCAGCTCGCTAAGATTCTCAAGGGTGCCTGCGCCAGCGGCGGCACTGTCAAGGGCCGTACCATCGAGCTTCAGGGAGACCACAAGAAGAAGGCCTCCAAGGTGCTTGAACAGAACGGCTACCGGGTGGAGGTGCGCTGAATGAGCGATATGATTCAATTGCCATGGCTAGCTCGCCGACTTACGGTGTTGGAGTCCACTGACCCTACTATTGTGGGCGTCACCGGAACCGTTCAGGACGAAACCCGCCACACCATTAAAATCCTGACCCAAAACGGTCGAATAACGCTGGCTAAGGACATCATGCGCTTCAAGATAGACGAAGAGGAAATCGACGGGACGAGAGTCAAGCAGCGTCCAGAGGACAGAATCAACAAGAGATACAGGAGGAACTGAGATGCGCGATATAGGTGTAGACGTAAAAGCTCCGGATGGCGAGTGGGACGGGAACGAAAATTGCCCATTCTACGGCAACTTGAGACTGCGTGGCCAGATCATCAAGGGCGTAGTTTCATCCAGCGGGATGCAGGACACGGTCGTAATCGAGCGCCACACAACCCGGTACATGAAGAAGTTCGAACGATATCAGAAGCGTACTAGGAGATATTCAGCTCATCTACCTAGTTGCATAGGAGAGGTCTCTCTGGGAGAAAACGTCCGCATAATGGAGTGTAGACCCCTTTCCAAGACTGTGAAGTTTTGCGTGATTGAGAAGGAGGGAAGCGAGTGAAGGGGATTCCTGGCCGCGTAACTTCCGGTCTGCCCACGCAGGCACGCTTGGATTGCGTCGACAATACTGGTGCGAAAATCGTCCAATTAATCACAGTGCTGAACAAGGGAGGTGTAGCCCGGCGCTATCCAGCAGCCGGCGTCGGCGACATGATCCGAGTGACCGTCAGAAGGGGAACTCCAGAGACTCGTCGCCAGATATTCAATGCAGTCATCGTCCGCCAGGCAAGGCCGTTTCGCCGAGTCGATGGCACTTGGGTCCAGTTCGAGGACAACGCATGCGTCATCACGAACGAACGTGGAGAAGTACAGGGTTCTGATATCAAGGGGCCAGTTAGCAGGGAGGCCGCCGAGAGGTGGCCAAGAATCGCCGCTACGGCGAAGCAGATAGTTTGAGGTGAAGGAAGATGGTAAGCAAGAAGGCAGGCAAGCAGAGATTGTCTCAGAGAGATGCCCCTATTCACGTCCGTAGGAAGCGTATGCGAGCACGCCTTATTACTGACGATCCAGACCTGAAACACGTCCGTTCCGTAACCGTAAGATCCGGTGATGAAATCGAGGTCTTGAGGGGTGACTTTAGCCACCCCAATAGCGTCAAGTCCGATTCCCGTGGCAAGCGATTGGGCCAATCTCGAGGGAGGGCCGGAGTCAAGGCAAAGGTCGCCTCTGTGGACCTCAAAAACGGCTTCATTTTCGTCGACGGTCTGACACAGTCGACCGCAGATGGCAAGGAAGAGGCAGTACCAATAAGTCCCTCTAACGTTGTAGTCACCAAGTTATACGAAGGTGATCCGATTCGCATAAAGAGAATAGTAGACAGATCTAAAGTAGGTGTTTTGGAATGAGCAGGAGTCACATTAAGCGATTGGTGATGCCAAGGAGTTGGCCACTGACCCGCAAGACCGAAATCTGGGTCCAGAAGCCCAACCCAAGCGGCCACTCTATTGAGATGTGCATGCCACTCGGACTAATCCTACGAGATGTGATTGGAGTCGCTCATAACATGGGGGAGTCCAAGCGAATTCTGCACTCGAGGCAGGTTCTGGTAGATGGCCAGATAGAGAGCGACAGAGCCCGAGGAGTTGGTCTGATGGACGTTTTGACAGTAGGGGAAGACAACTACAGATGTGTCCTCGACACCAACGGCAAGCTGCGCTACCGACCCATTCCCAAGAATGCTGCAGGCAGCAAGATATGCCGAGTCATGGGCAAGACCACAATCAAGGGCGGCAAGACTCAGATTCACTTGCACGACGGCCGAAACATCATCATTGACGATCCCAAGGGATACAATACCGGCGACTCGGTGGTCATTTCACTACCAGGTCAAACGATTAGCTCTCACCTAGAGATGAAGAAAGGAGCCTTGGTCTACCTCACAGGAGGCAGCCACATCGGTGAGACCGCTGTGCTACAGAATCAGGATGTCAAGCGCTCATCTAAGCCCAACGAAACCATGTTCGAGGACTTCGGCACCATAACCGACTACGTGTTCATCATCGGCAAGGAGTCCGATCTACCACTGGAGGCAGAGTCATGAGCGAGTCGGCAAACTCGATGCTGTCACCTAGCATCACCAAGGTATCCGTCAACATCGGTGTGGGCGAGGGCGGTCGCAGGCTGCAACTAGCCGAGCGAGTGCTCGAGGTCCTCACGGGTATGAAGCCCACCCGAACAATCTCGGCCAAGACCAATAGAGACCTTGGCACTAGGAAGGGCGCCCCAATCGGGTGCAAGGTTACGCTGCGAGAACCCGAGACAGTACATGCCTTCCTGAAGAACGCCTTCTGGGTACGTGAGCACACGCTTCCATCATACAACTTTGACTCACAGGGCAACCTGTCCTTCGGAATCTCGGACTACACTGACTTCCCTGACCAGAAGTACGATCCCGATATCGGAATTTTCGGTATGGACGTTAACGTTGTTCTTGAGCGCCCCGGACACAGAGTCTCCAGAAGGAGACGCCGTAAGTCTAGGGTCTCGATCAGTCACAGAATCGGAAGGGAAGAGTCGAAGGAGTGGTTCGCGGAACACTACGAACTCAACATAGTGGAGGAGTGAGTAATGGCACGCGATCACGGGGAGAGAATCGGCAGGAGTATCGGATGCAGGCGCTGTGGACGTAAGAGGGGAATGATTCGACGCCATGGGCTGCGCCTGTGTAGGCAATGCTTCCGGGATGTTGCCCCCGAAATAGGATTCAAGAAATACTCATGAGGTGAGAAGATGCAGTTTGACCCATTGAACGACGCCTTTACAACGATATTCAACGCTGAACACGCTGGAAGGTACGAAGTCACCGTACGCCCGGCGAGTAACCTTCTGGGAAGTATGCTCACAATAATGCAGAAGTCGGGCTATCTGGGGGAGTTTGAACGACTGGACGACGGCCGGGGTGGTGCCTACCGAATCGAGTTGATAGGTGCCATCAACCGATGTGGAGTAATCAAGCCACGTCACTCCGTGAAGAGATCTGACTTCGATAAGTGGGAGTCTAGATATCTACCTGCTAGGGATTTCGGACTACTAATTCTAACTACCAATCAAGGCGTCATGGACCATTTCGACGCCAAGAAGGAGAGAGTGGGCGGTCGCCTACTCGCATATGTTTTCTGAAGGAGGGAAGGGAATGCCGAAAATAGCACAGGTCTCACATAAAATCCCCCTTCCTGAGGGAGTCAACGTGACCATCGATGGCAACGTCGTGACTATCGCCAAGGACGGCAATTCTCTCAGTAGGGAGTTCAGCCACAACCGAGTTTCCGTACTTCAGTCCGATGACGGACTAGAAGTATTCTGTAGCCTCCCGCGCCGCTCCGAGAAGGCGATTGCTGGGACCTGGGCCGCGCATCTTGCCAACATGACAAAAGGGCTAGGGGAGGGATTCGAGTACCGACTTAAGGCAGTATTCAGCCACTTCCCGATGACTCTGAAGGTCGAGGGCAACAGATTCACAATCACCAACATGCTTGGGGAGAAGGTACCTCGGGTCGCTCACCTACCGTGGACACCCGCAGAGGTTGAAGTAAGGGTTGAGAACAAGTCAGATGTCATTGTGACCGGGGCCGACAAGGAAAAGGTTGGCCAGTCGGCTGCCAATATTGAGCGTGCCTGCAAGATCAAGAAGAGAGATCCAAGGGTGTTCCAGGATGGAGTTTACATTATTTCCAAGGGAGCATAAGGGGGGAGAAAAATGGCATTCGAGGACATGACTGTAGCCGAACTCAAGGACCTTCTGCGCGAGCGCGGCTTACCAGTCTCGGGCAGGAAAGCAGAACTCATTATTCGTCTGAACGAGGTCGAGGAATCCCCCGTTCAGGCTGAGTCAGATGAAGCTTCTGAGGCCCCACTAGAGGGCGAGTTGGACGATGCTGAAGACGAAGACTACGAGTCGGAAGATACCGAAGAAGACTACGAGGGAGACTTCGAAGAGTGGGATGATTTCCACACTTCTAGGCAGAAACCGGTCCTTGACGAAGCGACAAAAGCCGCTCTCGATATGCGCTCGGCGCAGAGCAAGAAGCAGCCTGCATTCAGGCGGCAAGAGTGGTTCCGCTACCGGCGCCTGTCCAAGACCGGATACAGGAAGCCAAAGGGCAAAGACTCCAAGATGAGGCAGAACAGGAAATACCGATCACCTATGGCCAGAATTGGATATGGTAAAATCGCGGCGGCCCGAGGACTCCATCCTTCTGGATTTGAGGAGGTCATGGTGCACGCTGCGGACCAACTGGATGGACTTGACCCAGAGCGCCAGGCGGTTAGGATCGGGTCCAGCGTAGGTAATAGGAAGAGATCTCGAATCCATGACAGGGCCGACGACTTGGGTCTACGAGTTCTCAATAGGAGACCGATTGAGCGCAAGGGGGACCTGAGATGATGATTACTAACCAGAAGCGCATGGCCGCCGAAATAATGTCCCAGAGAGAGGGAAGAACGGTCGGAATTCATAGGATATGGGTGAACCCGGACTATCTGAGCGAAGTAGTTGACGCCGTCCAGAAAGACGATGTTAGAAACCTCATCGATGACGGCATTATCAGAGCGAAACCAATTCTTGGAACTAGTCGCTCTAGGGCACGCAAGGCGGCGATTCAGAAGTCAAAGGGCCGCCGTAAAGGGCAGGGCTCGAGAAGCGGAAGCGCGAACGCACGCAACCCTAGGAAGCAGCGATGGATGTCAAGAATCAGGGCCCAGAGAAGGACACTTAAGGAACTGAGAGTGGATGGATCGCTCACTCCAACGCAGTACAGGCACTTCTATCTCAAGGCCAAAGGGGGATCATATCGCTCCATCTCTCACATGAGGAGCAACATCGAACTCGAGGGAATATCATTGGGAGGTGAGGCGTGATGGCTAAGGGGCGCAACCAGAGGCTCCGCTTCAAGCGACGCCGAACCGCAGAGACAGACTATCACCGGAGAATGAGAATGCTTCGCGGCGGAGTTCCCCGAGCTGTAGTTAGGATCTCTAACACTCAGGTCACCTGTCAGTTGGTCTGCTACGAAACCTCTGGCGATAAGGTGCTAGTTTCCGTGACAGGCAAGACCTTGGTCGACAAGCACAAGTGGCCCCCGACCTCCTCACGGAAGTCTGTCCCAGCCTGCTATCTAGCAGGCATCGCCTTGGGTAAGTTGGCTCTAGAAGCCGGACACAGCAAAGCAATTCTGGACATTGGACTCGCAGCATCATCAAGAGGCAGCAGGGCCTACGCCGCACTTCGGGGGATGGTCGAGGCGGGACTGGATGTGCCCCACTCTGAGGAGATACTGCCACCAGATGAAAGGGTAAACGGGAACCATATCGGAGAAAGCCTTGCCAAGGCCGTTTCTGAGACTAAGAAATCAATCGAGGGGGCATAAAATGAGCGCAGAGGAAGTGACTACGGAAGAGCCAGTGCAGATAGCGCCTGGGCTAGCATTGGCCCTCGCGCCGGTAGAGACAACCGAGGAAGCCCCGTTTAGGAGGCGAGGCCCTGACCCTCTTGCAGCACTGCGAGCATGGGTACCTAGGACACGCCTGGGAAGAATGGTGACGAACGGCGAAATTCTGACCTATGAGCAGGCACTGGCCACCGGATTCCCAATTCGAGAAGTCGAAATCGTCGATGCACTTCTGCCCGATCTGGAAGACGATGTTCTCAGCGTCAATATGATCCAGCGGATGACGGACTCCGGTCGACGTGTCAGATTCAACGTTCTGTGTGCTGTTGGAAACGGCGACGGCTATGTTGGACTCTCCTTATGCAAGGGCAAGGAGGTCGCAAGCACCATCCAGAAGGCAATATCCCAAGCCAAGCTCAGTTTGATACCAGTCTACCGAGGCAACGGCTCCTGGGAGTCTGCAGAGGGCCCGGGTAACAGCATCCCATTCAAGGTCACTGGCAGGTCCGGGTCTACTCGAGTGACACTGCTTCCTGCACCTTCAGGCAAGGGATTGGTAATCGGCGACTACGGTCGCAGAGTTCTGACACTTGCCGGAGTCACCGATGTCTGGTCACGCTCCTCGGGGCAGACCAGGTCGACCATCAACTTCGCTAAAGCCACATTCAACGCGCTCGTTGAGCTCGGATTGACCAAGATTAGCGACGACATAAGCAAGCGACTACAAATCACCTTCGGGAGGAAGAATGCATGACCTACCTAGTAATCAGAGCCCGTAGCGACCGCGGAGTCACCAAGAAGACACGAGACACGATGTCCTTTCTCAACCTGACCCGGGTAAACCACGCCGTTCTCATCCCGGAGACGCCCAGTTACAATGGCATGCTACAGAAGGTCAAAGACTACGTAACCTGGGGGGAGGTCGATGCGAATACTATCAGCTCATTGATTAAAGAGCGCGGCCGTATGACTGGCGACAAGCTGGTAACCGACGATTCGGTGAAGTCCGGTAGCGAACACCCCTCAATTGATGCCCTTTCCAAGGCGATCGCCACCGGCGATGCCACTTCGAAGGACGTCCACGGGCTCAAGCCCGTTTTCAGACTCCATCCCCCTAGGGGCCCCAAGGGATGGGGTGGCATCAAGCGAGCCTACTCTGTGGGCGGCGCCCTTGGATTCCGCGGCAAGGAGATAGAGGCACTGGTAGCGAGGATGTACTGAGGCGATCTTATGGTATCGAGGACTAACAAATTCCGCGGGAGCCGCTACCACGGCCGTGGCAAGAAAGCTGGTCGAGGTGCAGGGAAGCGTGGAGGTCGTGGCAACGCAGGTCTAAACAAGCACAAGGTAATGACTCGGCTGAAGTACATGCCAGGGCACTGGGGGATGCACGGTTTCAATCGTCACCCAGGACTCAGAGTAGTAAACACCTCAATCAATCTCGGCGAGGTCAGCGAGCTGACCGAAGAAGACTCCATCAACCTGAGGGGGATGGGCTACGATAAGTTACTCGGACGCGGCAGCATAGACCGCGCCCTGAAGATCACTGTAAGCGAGGCGAGTGCCCGCGCCATCGAGAAAGTCGAGGCAGCGGGCGGCACCGTCGAGACGGACGAAGATGAAGAATGGGAAGAGGAATGAGAAGTCCACAGGAGGATAGCACATGGTGAAGCGCGGACCGAACGTGATTGGGCTGGCGGTGATAGCAGCAATCTACTGGGGTGCTCTCTTCTACTGGCTGAAGGATGACCTGACTGGGGGCATCGTAGAAGACCAGAGTCGAGCACTAATCCTTTTTGCCACCTCGATACCTTACGTGGCCTTCGTCATGTGGGGGACCATGAACGACCTTCCCGAGAGATTGAGCGAGATTCCCTTCATCGGCAATAAACTGAAGGCAATCGTTTGGCTCACTATATTCATCGCTTTCTCCTACTGGGGATGGGTCGACAAGGCCGCAGTAGGGTTTCTGCTCGTGGGAGTGATACTATTCGGTCTGATGGCTGGTCTGGCGCTCTCATGCTTGCTGTACACCGGCGAGGAGGCCAGCCGTCTTTACGGCATGAAGAGGCTGGTCGATGTCTACCCAAGCATAACTAAGCCCGAGGGGCACGTCAGGTTCAGCCAGAAACTGTGGACTACGACTCTGGTTCTGATTATCTACTTCATGATGACTAACGTGATGATATACGGACTTTCATCCACCACTCTAGACGTTTTTTCGTCGTTCAGGGCAATTATGGCAGGGGCCTCCGGTTCGATTATGCACCTCGGAATCGGACCCATTGTGACTGGCTCGATTATCATGCAACTATTCTCAGGGGCCAAGATTATACAACTCGATTTGCAGGATTCCGCGGACAAGCAACTCTACCAAGGAATCCAAAAGATCCTGGTCCTGATAATGATCCCTGTTGAGTCCATACCTCAAGTGTACGGGTTCCTAGATCCCTCCGAGACTATGATTCTCGACCTCGGCGTCGGATGGGCCAACGCAGTGATTGTATTCCAGTTGTTCCTCGGTTCCCTGTTGGTTTTTTTGCTTGATGAACTGGTCAGTAAGTGGGGCATAGGAAGCGGTATCTCCCTGTTTATCGCTGCCGGAGTTGCCCAGTCAACTTTTGTCGGCACTCTATCACCACTCCCTACCGTCGACGGCGCCCCTATGTCCATAGACAACCCTCCGTCGGGCACCCTTCCGATGATTTTCTACACTCTACGCACAGCCACCAACGAGCAGTTAGTGTCGCAGAACGGGTTTGAGTTGATGCTGCTCAATCACGCCAATCCTATCGCTGCGCTAATCTCATCCATCATCGTGTTCCTAGTGGTGGCCTACGCAGAGTCAAGTAAGCTTGAGTTGCCTCTTACGCACGGCAAGGTCAGAGGACACAGGGGACAGTACCCTATCCGCCTAGTCTACGCTAGTAATATCCCAGTGATTCTGATGGCAGCTTTGCTGGCAAACGTCAACATGTTCACGCTCCTGTTCTGGAGCCACCCAACACTGTCAACTATGCCAATTCTCGGGCGCAATGGGTGGATGTCCAAGGCCCATTGGTTCGGTTCATACGAGGTGGGTGCCACCACTCCCTCCGACGGTTTCGCCTGGTACTCCTCTATGGTCAATGGCGTGGGCGACTGGCTAATACCTCTACTGAACCAGTCGGGCGACGCCTTCGGCCACTCCCTCGGTCAAATAATGACTCACGTATTCGTCTACGTATTCTTCATGACCGCAGGTTCGACAGTATTCGCGAAGTTCTGGATCGAGACCACCAATATGAGTGCGAAGGACGTGGCCAAGCAGATCGAGCGGACTGGGATGCAAATCCCGGGCTTCCGCAAGAATCCAATCGTGCTAGAACGCATCCTAGAGCGCTATATTCCTCCCGTCACTCTGTTCTCTGGCGCCTTCGTAGGCCTGCTGGCAGCTGGAGCTGACCTGCTGGGAACGGTGGGTAATGCAACCGGTACAGGACTGCTTCTGGCAGTCGGAATCATACTGCGCACCTACGAACAAATCCAGAAGGAGCAGGCCATGGAGATGCACCCAGTGCTGAGGGAGTTCTTCGGGGCCGAGTGAGGCGTGAACGACGACATAGCCGCGAGAGTCTTCGGAGAACCGCTCGTCACGTTCTTATACCGCATGAAAGTCGGCGAGACGCTACGTCCAGCAGGCGTTGGAGACTGAGCACTGAGGTGCCGTGATGTCTTCCATCATGCAGGACGCAGCCGAGGAAGTGCGGCCACGAGCCTTTTCGTGGTTTAGGAGGTTAACCACAATTATGACTTGGCCCCCGAACAGGGGGTGCAAGATATGCAGGGAATTTCATTCATTTACGATGAAGTGCACCTGCGCCAAAAACCAATTAGTGACAACTTGTGATAAACAGACTCTGAAAGGATCGGTGATTCCGCTCACGCGAAATCCGGTTGATCCTGCCGGAGGCTACCGCTATTGGAGTTCGATTAAGCCATGCGAGTCGAGAGCTTTCGGAGCTCGGCATACCGCTCAGTAACACGTGGGTAACCTGCCCTATGCTGGGGAATAACCTCGGGAAACTGAGAACAATACCCCATAGTCCACTACGCCTGGAACGGTGGGTGGATCAAAGCTCCGGCGGCATAGGATGGGCCTGCGCCGTATCAGGTTGTAGGGGGTGTAAAGTACCCTCTAGCCATCAACGCGTACGGGTGTTGGGAGACATTGCCCGGAGATGGATTCTGAGACA
>Ga0315334_10002758_pt1 | contig 10967 bp, 8 predicted proteins | sample M150034915metaG_FD_205555 | JGI IMG/M metagenome (GOLD analysis project Ga0315334, IMG submission 205555) | Ammonia-oxidizing marine archaeal communities from Monterey Bay, California, United States - M1 500m 34915 | ecosystem: Environmental > Aquatic > Marine > Intertidal zone | place: USA... | reverse complement strand
GCATACTGGTTGGCCGAGTCATTGTTGCGAATCAGCTCACTGTCAAAGTCCGCCAGAACTTTAAATAACTCTCGAAAGTCCGGATCTGCCTGATCCAGTGCATAGTAGGTTTTCAAATCTCCGATCAGAATGACTCTGACCTGGACGCTGATCGGTTCCGGCTGAACCACGATGTGCGGTCTCATCCAGCCAATTTCCGGAGGCACGATTTCCAGTTGACCATTACGCAACGTTTTCATGAGGGCCCGCCAGGCTCCCGGTTCGTTGAGCAGGTCCTCGACTTCAAGGACCAGATAACCATGGTCGGCTCTCAGCAGGGCCCCTCCATTGATACCGCGATAGTCGGAAATGGCTGCACCGCCCGGGCCCCATTTTGGTTCGACCGTACCGAGCAGGTTAATCAGGCTGGGCGAACGTTCCATCACCACGGGGCGCTTGTCGCGTTCTTCCTGGGTCAACACAATATTAACCCCGTACAACTCGCCCAGGTCCAGATCTTCCTCGGGATCCTGGGGTTGCAATCGGAATTCGATCGCATCTGCAATCATCTCATCGATAAACGTGTTCACTGCCGCAACCGGGTAATCCGACCTGATCGAAACGGTCAATTCATTCAACAGTTCCGTGGCGGCCGTCTCGGTCCATTGGCGGATGGCCAGACTTCCCTCACGGATTTTCTCCGACACCCGTTGGCGGGTTTCCAGCATCTGCTGACTGAAATCAGGCAACGATTTTTCAAAGGACGCGAGCTGTTTTGGTGGAGCCTTTCCCTGTGCCACCATCGCCTGAAGCTGTTGAGGGGGTAGCGGTTGACCGTCGACAACCGGGAAAATGGCGGTTTGAGCAACGGGTCCATTTTGCATGGATACCAACGCCATCCCGCTTGCCGCCAGTGCGTCTTCGAGGGGTTTGGAAAGAGCCGCCACTTCGGATTGAATCGCCTGCTGCATGGCGATTCGCTCCGATTTTAACGGTTCGCTGTCGAGTGCCTTGGCCAGACCGCCCGAGACGAACTCTGCTACTTCACCCAGCTTTCGACGCAAACGGCGGGCCGTACCGGCCGGCAACCTGAGTAGCCTCGGTTGATGCGGTCGGCTGAAATTATGAACGTAGCAATAGTCCTGCTTCTGTTGCGTGGTCAATTGCAGACGGTCCAGCCGTTGAGCAACCATTCGCATCCGGCCCGTTCCACTGGCACCACGAACGTAGACATTTTGCCCCGGCGCGCGGCACTGGACACCGAACTCGATCGCCGTGCGCGCCGTTTCCTGCCCTAGAACTTCAATCGCCGGATCAACTTGTTGGGTCGTTTCAAAATTAAATATTTCCGGATCGCATTGCCAGTGAACCTGGTCAACCGTCAATCGCCCAGGATGATTCGGATTCGACATTCGCGCTCACAAAAAGAAGGTTGTGCAAGAACCTCTTTTGTAGCGGTTTACATCGAGTTTTCAATAAGCGATAGGATTCGCATGGTCGAACGGGGTGAAAAAACTCGTTTTACAGCCTGGCGATCATCGGCGCCTATCAGACTACTCGGTCAGAATGGTTGGCAGGTTGTTGGCGATCTCCTCGAAAATAGCGACCAACGCTTCTCCATCATCCGCGTGGTAATGGGTTCCACCACCGATCGCAGCCACCAGGGCCATTGCTTCTTGATCCGCCCCGGCTGTAAATGTGACCGTGTGAATCGTCACATTGTTGTTGGCTATAATTTGTGCGGCGACGTCTTCCGGATTGGGGGTTTGATTGTTTTCGCCATCGGTCAATATCACGATTGTCTTGGCTGCAAACGGTCGAGCCCCCAGGCCATCGATAATGGCTGGCAGACCAATTTCCATACCTAATCCAATGGCCGTCCACCCGCTGGGATACTCGTCGGCGACGATTTCTCGGATTGGACCATAGTCATTGTCCAAATCGGTTTTCAAGCTGGCCGTTGTATCAAACATGGTCAATGACACATGTTCCTCTTGATCCGTTTCGTCCAGCACGTCCAAGAATGCCTCGACGCCAAGATCCAGGAAAGACCATCGACTGTGCCGGGCCGCCGACTGCGAGTTATACCGGCGATCATAGGCATATTCATGCATGTCACCGCTCAACTGATACACGGTGTTATAGGAAAAGTTATTGTAATTGATTGCACTCCGCCTTTCCGAATAGCTGATTTGCCCCTGGTAGTAGAGATTGTTGAGTTCTTGATGCAGCGCAGCAACGTCCTTGTACCATTGCATCGATCCTGATCGGTCCAGCACCAGTGCAATATCCCTGTCCAGTTGCGTGGCAATCGAACGACGGCTGACCACGAAGTCCCGTATCCCGGGAATGGCCTGGAATGCAAGGGGCATCTCGACCACGCCGATAACCGCCAGGCTGGTAGCAATCTCTGAGCCATTGTCGACCGCTTCCTTGCTGACCTCGGTGAATTCGTATTTCCCCAGCCCATTCTCTGAACGAATGGAAATGCCGAATTTCATGTAGTCTTCGTTCATCGGGACGTTTAATGGCTGGCCCCCTACCTGGTTCAGCGCGGCAATTCTTTCCGCATGAAAATAGCCAGCATCGGTCGTTTGATAAATACTCATCGCACGTCCCCCGGCATGCGCTGCTGCGTCGGTCGCAACTTTCAACTCCGTACTGCGTAGTTGCATGTAGGCCAGGTTGATGGAAAACCCTGACAGCAGGAACAAAACGGGCAAGAGACATGCAAAAAGGGGAGCGACCGCACCTTTCCTTGACTGTTTAACTGGGTTCATTTTCATGACCTTGTTGTGAGTATCAAATGATCTTCTTGGTTACTCGATCTAATTGGAGTTATAGTATCCAGCGTAACGTTCTGTATTGAGTGTGACTTCCGAACGGATTTCTTTACCTTCGTAGATGCTTCCAAAGAAAAATGAGTTGTCCTCCATTGGAATCACGATTTCGATCTTAACGGTACGAGTCAGTGGCTCGATTTCCTCGCCATCGTTGATGGTGATTGTGGCGTTATGAGCCCCCAACCGTGCAAGCACCTGATTCGCCATCAAGATTGCATCATCATTGTCGGCGCCTTCGACAATGACAAACCGGGCCGTATCGTAGGCCGCGTTATTCGCCAAGTCTCTCATCATGCTCAAGCGGGCAAATTCGGCACAGCACAGGATGACGACGAACAAGGCCGGTGCCACCATCGCAAACTCGACGGCCGTGGCACCACGGCGTCGGAAACGTGATCGTTGATTCCTGCGGCAAAATTTCATAACCGGTTTCTCGTTGCTATTCATCAAATTCACGGGCCATCACCACCTTGGCCGAAATTCGGCGATCCGATCCAAGGACCCCCCACTCGTAAAACGTGTTTTCCTCTGTCGGCGCATCAACCAGCACCTCGATTTCATCGAGCGCTTTGAGAACACTAAAGTCGGCCGGATTGATGGTAATCTCTGCCTCCACGACGCCCCTCGCGTCCAAGATGTTCTGGACCGCCGCCTCAATCGCCTCGCGGTCGCCGTTGCGGCGAACACCCGTACGCGCCCCCTCAAATGCGGCAATGGTCAATGTTTGCTTCAGGTACATGTCCGAACAGACGCTGAGCGTTCCGAACATCAACAGCACCACCAACGGAACACACAGGGCACACTCGACCGCGGCCACCCCCCGGGCTCCGCGTGGAGACGGATGGACCAAGCGACTGCCCTGTTTGGAGCGGTCACTTGTCGGACGATATCGCCGAAATAGTTGAAGCTGAGCCATAAATTCCCATTGGGGTGTCAGCCAGTGATGAGACACATTTGTTCGTCAACCAAACTCTAGGTCGGTTTGTGGCAAGAAGTGACCAATTGGCAGTAATATTCAGAGTAATATTTGATTGCGACCTGGTCCTTTTCACGTCCGGTGCCGTTCGATTCCGCCTAATCGCTACAGTCCAACCCCCACCGGAACGGCGACCACCGAGCCACTAGAGTCGCGAAATGGCAATTCCACCCCGAAAACAGACGTCCACATCACATCCGTCGGTGCGACGGCGATCCCGATAGCGGCTGGTATAAACGTAACCCTCGGGTGTCGTTTCATATCCGCTCGGCAAAGGGTTCGGATCAAGCTCACATTCGACCATTTCTGCCGGATCCAGCGATGGGCCCGCATCTGGAAAATTGACGTTGACCAAACACGCATCCACGGCAGGGGTGGGGTTTCCAGCAACGTAAGCGTTTAAAACGCGGTCCAGCATGGGGACAAGATTCTGCCAGTCAAACGGTTCTGAATATCGCTTTCGATACTGGGAAAGTGCCATCGAGCGGATCCCATGCAATTGAGCTTCACGGGCGGCAGCAACCGTACCGGATACGTAAACATCGGACCCCAGGTTCCCACCGTCATTCACGCCAGATAAAACCCAGTCAAACCGGATACCAAGCTGTGTCAGGGCAATCCGCACACAATCGGCAGGCGTCCCGTTTAGCCGATAGCGATCGGGTGCCTGCTGCACCATTTCGATCGGTCGATGCAGTGTCAATTGATGGCTGACCCCGGATTGTTGTTCTTGGGGAGCAACCACCACCAGTCGGCCCAACGGTTGGGCGACCTGCCCGAGCATCGTCAGGCCAACTGCGTCCCAACCGTCATCATTGGTCAGCAGGATATTCAATGTTCGTCTCGCGATCAATCTTGGAAAATACAGATGCCAGGCGCGAATGGGCCCAAGCCAACCAGCGCAATCCGATGATCATGTCCGTCCATCGGCGCCGCTTCCTGGCAACCCAAAAAAGCCCGACGTTAAAGACACCGGGCTTGGATTGGTTTACAAAGTACGTCAAGGGTTAGGACTGAACCGCTTCAAGCATTTCGGCCGGCACCTCGATGTTCAACTTTTCCGCCACGCGGCGACCATAATCAGGATCGGCACGGAAGAAGTGACACAACTGCCGCATCTGAATCTCTTCGCGGGCACCGCCCAGGGCGCCCGCAATGGCCGTGGTCAGTCGATCTTTTTGCTCATCGCTAAACAGGCGATATAAATTTCCAGCCTGGCTAAAGTCATCATGATCTACGCGCGAATTGTAGCGATCAACCGAAACATCACCCAGGTGCAAGGGCGGCTCTGCATAGGCTGGATCCGCTTTGGGCGCCGCGTTATCACTGTTGGGATGATAGTTGGTCGCGGGACCCCCCAAGCCTGTCGACATGGCCCCATCCCGCTGGTAATGCATGACCGGACATTTCGGTCGATTGACCGGCAACTGCTGGTAATTGGTGCCCACTCGGTAACGGTGTGCATCGGCATAGCTCATTAACCGAGCTTGCAACATCTTGTCGGGACTGTGTCCAATTCCAGGCACCAATGCCGATGGGCTGAACGAAGCCTGCTCGACTTCCGCAAAATAGTTTTCCGGATTGCGATTCAATTCCATGATCCCGACTTCCATCAATGGAAAATCTGCATGCGGCCAAACTTTCGTCAAATCAAATGGGTTCCATTTGAATTCATGGGCCTGCTTGTCGGTCATCACCTGGATGCAGACGCGCCATTTGGGGCAATCCCCTTGGGCAATCGAATTAAACAGGTCCCGCTGGTGAGATTCCCTGTCCCGACCGATCAACTCGGTTGATTCTTCGTCCGTCATGCAATCGATTCCTTGCATGGTTTTGAAATGGAATTTACACCAAATCCGTTCATTGGCATCGTTGACCAAGCTATACGTATGACTGCCATATCCATTCATGTTACGCAGGGTTCGCGGTAACCCTCGATCACTGAAAAGGATCGTCACCTGGTGCAGTGACTCGGGACACATCGACCAAAAATCCCACTGCATGTTCATGCAACGCATGTTAGTTTTGGGATCGCGTTTTTGAGTGTGAATGAAATTTGCAAACTTCAAAGGATCGCGAACAAAGAAGACGGGCGTGTTATTACCGACCAAGTCCCAGTTGCCCTGGTCCGTATAAAACTTGATCGCAAACCCGCGGACGTCTCGTTCGGCATCCGCCGCACCGCGCTCACCGGCAACGGTAGAGAATCGCAACAAACACTCCGTCTGTTTACCCACTTCAGCAAAAATCGAAGCCTTGCTGTATTTTGAAATGTCGTTGGTCACGGTGAACGTACCGTAGGCAGCAGAGCCCTTGGCATGCACGACTCGCTCGGGAATTCTCTCCCGGTTGAAATGCTGCATTTGTTCGAGCAACTGAACATCCTGCATTAACAAGGGACCCCTCGGCCCTGCCGTAATGGAATTCTCGTTATCCGCGATGGGACAGCCTTCGGCGGTGGTCAGCTGTTTTTTGTCAGACATTTATAAAGCTCCCGTTTCAGGTACCTTGCACTTATTTTCAAGAAGATGAGTGTTACTGCTTATCTCGCAGGTGTAAATGATCAAATCGCTTATGCGCGAAATTGGCTCTGCCTATTGGCCGTCCATGGTTGTCACGAAGCCGTTTCCGGGACATCGATTGCGTGCCCCGGAGTATATCAACTTATCCGGCAGCCCGCTTGGACGTCGCTCCCAGGCCCGCCTGTTGGTAAAGCCACAATAGAAACAGCCCAAAACAGGCAATCGGACCACCCTCCAGCACAATCCAATAACGCGGCATTCCGGATGTCACATCGATCCCGATCATGGCCAGTCCGATCACTACGTGCAAGACAGCCAAAAGCGGGACCATTTCGTGAAATTGGTTCCATTTCAAGGCCACAATCAACGTCACGGCACCGTGAACGGCATAAAGCAACGACGTACTGCGTGCCAAATAAATAGTGATTTTGGAGTCGGGAAAACTCCCCAGTCCCAGCATTTCATGGGCCCCTGCCATGACTGCCGTCGGCAAGAAAACTGCAAACGTTGCCAGCAAAAGAAACGCACCATTCAGGTAGATCAATCGTCTCAGCCAGATTTCATAATTGTTCATCGCACACCTTAATCGACACGTCCCCATCTCACCGCGGTCGACGCACCTGACCCGTTTTCCATCCCCAGGTCATTGGCGTTTCAGTTTCGTTTCGACCATCGCTTCTGCGGCGGAGCTTTGGCCGAAAGACTATTCCGATCAACAATCATCTCCAAAGCTTCTTTTCCCAGTCGCTCCTCAAGCCGACTGCATAATTGTTGATTAACATCAACCTTGAGTTTATTAACCGCCAAGCTGACTTCCATGCCGTCGCTGAGTGTCAGTTGCAACTGCAAAACGCCTTTGCCCGGGTAGCCTCGAATGATCTCATAGATTGCCTTCAAGTCGCTTTGCTGATGAATCGTTTCCTGCATGCGAATCTTAATTCCCGTCGTGAGGCATTGGTCAATTTCATCCAGTGGAATCACGCGATCAATCACCAGATTGGCTTCGTCACCGCCTCCCCGTCGATCAATCGCACCCTGGACCACCACGATCGCCTCCGCCTGTACCCGTTCTCCCTGCTCTGCAAATTCGGTCGGCCATTGAATACAACGAATCGAGCCATCCACATCTTCCAGATCAAACATCACGTACTTGGTAGGAGAATTGGCATCCCGCACCCGTTTGACGTGCGAGTATTTCAGAGATGAAATCATCCCACCCATCGTGACTCGGTCACGATCCTGTGTTTGACCAACCTGTGTCGTCGAATGTGAGCAATAATGACTGAGCAATTCACGGTATTGGGCCAGGGGGTGACTGGTCAAATAAAACCCGAGCACCTCTTTTTCAGCGGCCAACAACTGTCGCTCCTCCATTTCCGGGATTTCTGGCAGATCAACAACCGCCTGATCCGGGTCAGCATCTTCTGCATCACCAAACAGATTTTTTTGGCCGCTCTTGCGATCAGACAGTGCCGAAGCCCCGGATTGCATGGCCCGGTCCAGTGCGGCCAACAGCTGAGATCGCCTGGCACCCAGGCAGTCCATGGCGCCTGCTTTGATCAATGATTCCAGAGAGGCTCGACTGCAAGAGGTAGGTTCGACGCGCTCGCAAAAATCAAACAGGTCCTGAAACGGTCCGTTTTCGCCACGTTCATCGGCGATCGCCTGGGCGGCCCCTTTGCCACACCCCTTGATCGCCGACATGGCGAAAAAGATCTTGCTGTCGCCAACGGTAAAATCGACGTTCGAGAAATTCACGTTGGGAGGAACCACTTCGATGTCCATCCGCTGACAGTCTTCCAGGTGTTCCACCAGCGAATCTTTTCTCGTAAAGTTTCGATCCGGGATGTCCCCCGTCAACAGAGCGGCCATGAATTCAACCGGGTAATGCGTTTTCAGATAGGCCGTCTGAAACGCCACAAACGCGTAGGCCGTGGAGTGGCTCTTGTTGAATCCATAACCGGCAAATTTCAAGATCATATCCCACAAGCCTTGTGCCGTATGATTCCTGAGGCCCTGTTCCTGTGCACCTTCCATGAATTGCTCATAGTTTTCGGCAATCAACTTCTCTTTCTTCTTGCTGATCGCCTTGATACAGGTATAGGCAGAGGCCAAAGGGATTTTACCGAGCTGGTTCAGGATCTGCATGACCTGCTCCTGGTAAACCATCACGCCATGGGTTTCGGACAAAATGACCTCGAGAACCGGGTGCGGATATTCCGCTTTCTTGTGCCCATGTTTGACATCAATATATTGTTGGACCATGCCACCTTCGAGCGGACCCGGTCGATACAACGCATTGGTTGCAATAATATCTCGAAAATGATCCGGTTTCATTTTCTGCAACAAGTCCCGGATCCCGCCACTTTCCAATTGAAAGACGCCCTTGGTTTCTCCTCGCTGCAACGTTTTAAATGTCTCTTCGTCATCCATTGGAATCAGCTGCAAGTCGATTCGGTCGCCATGGGTGTCTTCAATGATATTGACCGCATGACTCAAGATGGTCAGGTTTCGCAGTCCCAGAAAGTCCATTTTCAATAACCCGGCATCTTCAACATCCCCCATCGACCATTGGGTGATGACATCCTCCTTGCCAGACACTCGACCGAGCGGTACGTATTCAATAAGCGGCTTGTCTCCAATCACCACGGCCGCCGCGTGCGTACCGATATTCCGTGCCAGTCCCTCAAGTTTCCGAGCAAAATCGATCAGCTCCTGTATCTCGGGATCCCCGCTGCAGGCCGCCCGCAATTCATCGCTCGTTTCCAATGCCTCATCCAGTGAAATATTCAGCACATCGGGAACCATACCGGAAATCTGGTTGACACGGCCGAGCGGAATGCCAAGCACCCGTCCGACGTCCTTGATGGCGGCCCTGGCCTTGAGCGTTCCAAATGTCCCGATTTGGGCCACGCTGTCTTCACCATACTTGTCTTTGACGTAACGAATGATCTCTCCGCGGCGAATTTTGCAGAAGTCGATGTCAATATCGGGTGCTTCCAGCCGTTTTTCATCCAGGAACCGTTCAAACAACAGGCCATACTTGATTGGGCAAACATGGCTGAGAAACAACGCATAACAAACCAGCGCCCCAACGCCACTACCCCGCGCCGTGGCTGGTATATCACGGATTCGGGCCTGTTCAACAAAATCCCAACAGATCAAAAAGTAATTCGCAAAGCCGAGTTTATTGATCACACTCAGTTCCCGCTCCAGCCGATTCATCACGACCTCGGACAACTCGCCGCCGGGCATCATTTCCTCGTTGCCTTCGTACCGTGAACAAAGCCCGGCAAGACACAATTCACGCAACTTGCTCTCCGGTGTTGTCTCGTCGGGCAATTTAAAAACCGGGAAATGGCGCTGTCCCAAATCCAACTGAATATCGACTGTATCTGCGATTTCCTGACTCCGCGCCACCGCGTCCTCCAGGCCGAGAAACTTGCTGTACATTTCCGATTGGTTACGCAAAAAGTACTGGTTCCCGTCCATTCGCATACGTCGTTGGTCGGTACGAAATTTCCCCGTGTTGATGCAAAGCATCACATCCTGGGCATCCGCATCCTCCTGGTCGACGTAATGACAATCGCTAGTCGCCACCAATGGCACACCGATTCGATTAGCAATGTCAACGCTGCCCTCCAAAGCAATCTGCTGTACCTCGACACCATTGTTCATGATCTCGATAAAATAACGATCACCAAAGACACCATGAAACCAATTGGCCACTTCCGTTGCCGATGCAAAATTTTCCTCGGCGCCCCTGCCTCCCTGTTTCAAAATGGCACGATTGAACTCGCTGGAAACACAACCACTCAGACAGATAATTCCTTCCGAGTGTGCCGCCAACAACTCCTTGTCAATCCTCGGTTTGAAATAGAATCCTTCCAGTGAAGCGGCCGAGGCCATCTTGATCAGATTTTCAAACCCAGTCCTGTTTTGGCACAACAGGGTTAAATGGTAACTCGATTCCCGTGTACCATCCCTACTTTTCTTAAAACGACTGTCCGCGGCAACATAAGCCTCGTAGCCAATGATCGGGTTGATATCGTGCTGCTTCGCCGTCCGGTAAAATTCGAGTGCACCATGCAGATTGCCGTGATCCGTCAAGGCCAAAGCATTCATGCCGAATCCCGCAGCCCTCTCAACCAACTTGGGAATCGAACTGGCGCCGTCGAGCAGGCTGTAGTGGCTGTGGCAATGTAAATGTACGAATGGTCGTTCAGGCATAAATCCAACCGCGGATTAAAGATCCGATGAGTATTTCGTCAAGATCGACGATTCTATTCCAACCGACGAGCGAATACTATTGTTGCAAAAACGCAACGGATTCCCGACAAATTCGATAGTATCCAATCGACAAACCGGCAAAAACCATTCCCGATTAAATAAGAGCGCGGTCGATCCCGTGGATTTGCAGGCACTGGCGTTTGAAATGTCAGAAACTGGGAATTCCTTTTACTTTTTGTCGGCTTGGCCCCAAAAACTAAAATATATTTGAACGTGATCGCTTTGTCTTTCTCACGTGTCAATTCCTCTATCCAAGGTCTAGCGCACAATTTTAATGTCTGTCCAATCCACAGAACCCATTTCCAGCCCTGAGTCATTCGACGGGAAAAGCCAGTTATTCGACCAACTGGCGTCCTT
>Ga0315334_10002757_pt1 | contig 10969 bp, 9 predicted proteins | sample M150034915metaG_FD_205555 | JGI IMG/M metagenome (GOLD analysis project Ga0315334, IMG submission 205555) | Ammonia-oxidizing marine archaeal communities from Monterey Bay, California, United States - M1 500m 34915 | ecosystem: Environmental > Aquatic > Marine > Intertidal zone | place: USA... | reverse complement strand
TACGGGGGAACGATAATGCCAGGAATGCTTGATGGTAAAGAGTTGACAGTGGTTGATGTTTATGAGGCTGTAGGATCATATGATGCTGGAAAAATTTCACTTGAAGAATTAAAGAATATAGAGAATGTTGCATGCCCAAATGCTGGTTCATGTGGTGGTATGTTTACTGCAAATACTATGGCATCTATCTCAGAGGCAATAGGTCTCGCTTTACCAGGTAGTGCAAGTCCACCTGCGGAAGATGACAGACGTGAAAAAATTGTTTATGATACTGGATTAGCATGTGCAAAATTACTTGAGTTAGGCATAAAACCACATGAGATTTTAACATTTGAGTCATTTGAAAATGCAATAACAATGTTAAATGCCGTAGGTGGTTCAACTAATGGAATATTACACTTGTTAGCATTATCAAGTGAGGCAGGAATTAAATTGACATATGATGATTTTGAAAGAATTAGGAAAAAAACACCACATATTGCTGACATGAAGCCTGGTGGTAGTTACGTCATGAATAGTTTAGACAAAATTGGTGGTATACCATTTGTGTTAAAAAAATTATTGGAAAAAAATTTAATTAATCCAAATGTTATTACAGTTACTGGCAAAACAATAAAAGAAAATATAGAACAGTTTTTAATCCCTGATTCGCCAGAGCAGCAAATTGTAAAATCAACTGACTCACCACTTCATGATGTAGGTACAGCCGTAATTCTAAATGGGACTTTAGCACCTGATGGTGCTGTTATAAAAACTGCTGGTGTTGAGATGACAGAATTTACTGGCGTTGCCAGAGTATTTGATCGGGAAGAAATTGCATTTGATGCTGTTTCAAAAGGTGAGATTGATGAAGGTAGTGTTGTAGTTATTAGATATGAAGGACCAAAAGGTGGTCCTGGAATGAGAGAAATGCTTGCAACCACTGCTGCGCTTGTTGGGCAAGGTCTTGGAAAGAAAGTGGCAATGGTAACAGATGGTAGATTCTCAGGTGGAACACGTGGATTTATGGTTGGACATGTTGCACCTGAAGCATTTGTTGGAGGTCCAATTGCACTAGTAAAAGATGGTGACAAAATAAGCATAAACACTAATAATAATTCTATTAATCTTCATGTATCAGAAGATGATCTAAAAGAGAGAGAAAAACGTTGGAAGAGACCTAATCCAAACTATACATCTGGGGCATTAGCTAAATATGCTTCATTAGTAGGTTCTGCAGCACAAGGCGCAATAACAAAACCTGCTGAGTTTTAATGTTTTTTTTAAAAATTTAGGATAAAGTACAACCCTGATGATTTTCTAGCTTCCATCTGCCAGTTAAACGATGATGCTCCTGACTCCATCCTAATCCATCAGTTCCACATTTATGACATGTGTTTTTTCCCATATTACCAATATAACGATCGCTTATTTAAAAGTACGGTACCATACGGTATAAATTTTATATAAAAAGTGAGTGTTTGACCTATGGCTATTTTCCGAATGTGTTTGATATTTTCAGGATAGTCTTGAGGCCAATCAGTTGCGAATGAATAGCAAATCGCTGTATGCCGTTACTGAATGAATTCATGATTATATAATAAAACATAGATCTAATTGTTGATCGCTCAACTTTGTTTGATTAACGACTTAATCAGCTTTAAATAATGATATTTTTCAGATGTGATATGAATGGTGACCGTCTTTGGACAGCCAAGCACTCCTAAGATAATTTCTCTATCGTTAGATGGAAACCAATTTGAAATATACAACAAAATTTCTAGAAATTATACACACTCATTCCTTTTCGAGTCATTAACGGGACCTGAAGAATTATCTGAAACGTCAATCATGGGATTTGACCCTGAATTAATTGTTAAAGGCTACTATGACAAGGTCACTATTGAAAGTAGAGACGGTACAGTAGAAACAATCTCAACATCAGACCCATTAAACAAAATCAAAGAACTTGTTTTAAAAACAACTGATCAAACATATAGATACCTTGGTGGTGCAGTTGGCCATATCAATTATGATGCAATTAGATTGTGGGAGAAAATTCCAAAAAATCATCCAACCAATGAACCGATAATGGAATTCGGAATATATACTGATGGTATATTGTTTGACAATAAACAAAAAAAGTCATTCTACTTTTACTATGAAAGAAATAGAGTTGATGAAATCAAAAGTTCCGAATCAAAGTTTGATGAATTCACTATGTCTGAAATTACTAGTAACTTGGATGAAGAGAAATTTACAAGTATTGTAGAAAAAGCAAAAAAATACATCTATGACGGCGATATATTTCAAGTTGTTCTATCTAGAAAATTTTCGTTTGATGCAGATGGTGATTATTTGAAAGTATATGAAAAATTACGTGCGCTAAACCCATCACCATATTTGTATCATATGAAAATGAGCCAAAAAACAATAATTGGTGCTAGCCCAGAGATGTTAATTCGTGTTACAGGTGATCAAGTTGAAACATTTCCAATTGCAGGAACAAGAAAAATTACGGAAGATGAGGAAAAAAATGATGAAATGCAAGAAGAACTAGTTAATGATGAAAAAGAACTAGCAGAGCATACAATGCTTGTTGATTTAGGCAGAAATGATATTGGTAGGGTTTGTGATTATGGAACTGTACATGTAAAATCATTAATGGAGGTAAAAAGATTCAGTCACGTTCAACATATGGTTACACATGTAGTTGGTAAATTAAGCAAGAAATTTGACATGTATGACGCATTCAAAGCAGTATTTCCTGCAGGAACAGTATCTGGTGCTCCAAAAGTGAGAGCCATGGAAATAATAGATGAATTAGAACCTGAGTCTAGAGGTCCATATGCTGGTGCCGTAGGTTACTTTTCATTCAATGGCTGTTGTGATTTTGCCATAGCAATTAGAAGTATTTTTGCTGATGGTAAATCAGGATTTGTACAAGCTGGTGCGGGAATTGTTTTTGATTCTACTGCAAAAAACGAGCTTAATGAAACAGAACATAAAGCAAATGCAATGATTACCGCACTAAAGGAGGCATCAAAATGAAATTCCTAATTATAGACAATTATGATTCATTTGTATATAATTTAGCACAAAGACTTGGTGAGCTTGGTGTCACATCAGATGTGATCCGAAATGATCAACTTACTATAGAACAGATAAAAAATGCAAATTACGATGCAATAATTATCTCACCTGGTCCTGGAACTCCTGATGATAAAAGATATTTCGGTGTATGTAAAAAAGTAATACAGGAACTTGGACCTATAACTCCAATCTTAGGAGTTTGCCTTGGTCATCAAGGAATAATATCATGTTTTGGTGGAAAAGTTGTTAATGCAGGAAATGTTCGCCATGGAAAAACAAGTCAGGTCAAACATTATGATGATTCAATATTTAATGGAATAAAAAATCCATTTAGAGCAACTAGATACCATTCTTTGGTAGGTGATAAAACTATAATTCCAGATTCACTCAAAATCACCGCAGTTGCAGAAGATGATGGTGAAGTGATGGGTGTAAGCCATAAAAAATATTTGATTGAAGGTGTACAATTTCATCCAGAATCAATACTAACAGATGAAGGTACAAAAATTCTAGGAAATTTCATAGAGAGGGTTAAAAATAATGAAAAAAATTAACGGTGATTTAACATTCGATGAAATGTCATCTGAAATGAGTGACATTCTAAATGGAAAAAACAATGATGATGAGATTGCAGAATTTCTTAGAAGTTTATCAGAAAAAGGAGAAACAGATGAAGAATTACGAGCAATGCTTACTAAAATGAATGAACATTCAGTTAGGATTTCTCCACGTTGTCATGGAAGTTTAATTGATGTTTGTGGAACAGGTGGAGATAATCTACAAACATTCAACATTTCAACTGCAGCATCATTTGTTATTGCCGGGGCAGGTGGAAATGTTGCAAAACATGGAAATCGTTCAGTGTCAGGAATTTCAGGAAGTGCAGATATTTTCGAATATTTTGGCTTCAATCTACAGTCGGAAACATGTGTAGCCGAAAAAATGATAGAAAAATTGGGAATAGGATTCATGTTTGCGCCAACGTTTCATCCAGCCATGAAAAATGTTGCACTGGCAAGAAAGATTCTGCGAAAGAGAACCGCTTTCAATCTTTTAGGCCCATTGTGTAATCCAGCAAATGTAAAACATCAATTGATAGGAGTTTTTGCAGATGATTACATCAAAAGAATTGTTATGATTATGCAAAAGAATCATTCTGAAACAATTTTAGCTGTAAGATCAGAAGATGGAATGGATGAATTATCAACTACATCAAAAAATAAAGTATGCATGCTAAAAAATAATGAGATTTCAGAATTCATTATCAATCCAGAAGAATACAACATGAAGAAAGGAAATCTATCAGACATACAAATTTCAACAAAACAAAATGCAATAGATGCATTTGTGAACGTACTAAATAACACATCAAATAATACAATGAAAGAGATTACAATATTGAATGCAGCGGGAGGAATGTTAGTTGGTGGACTTTGTGATGAATTTAAGGATGGAGTTGAACTAGCTACAGAAACAATCAACAATGGAAAAGCATTTGAAAAGCTAAAACAATTTGCCAAAGAAAATAATGCACAAGAAAAATTAGAGGAGATAAAATAAAATGGAAAATATTTTAGAAAAACTAGTCAATAATTCAAAAAAAGCAATTGAAGATGGAATTTATGACATTAATGAATCACTGCCAAACTCTGGAAGAGATTTAGAAAATATAATAACAAAATCAGAACATGCAACATTAATTACCGAAGTAAAATTCTCATCTCCTGCATTAGGTAATATCAGAGAGATAACAGATCCGGTAGAAATTGCATTAAAGATGGTTAATGGAGGTGCATCTGCGCTTTCAGTGTTAACACAGCCATACATGTTTGATGGTTCACCAGAATTTTTTATGAAAGTAAGAAAAATGGTAAAAGTTCCAATGCTAATGAAAGATATAACAATAGATAGAGTTCAGATTGATGCTGCCAAAAAAATTGGGGCTGATTATTTTCTATTAATTCAATCAATATTTGATAAGGGTCTAGTAAATGATATTGATGATATGATAGATTATGGGCATAATTTGGGCCTTAAAGTGCTAATTGAGGCACATACAAAACAAGAATTCGACAATTCATGTAATACTAGTGCAGACATTATAGGAATAAACAACAGGAATCTTGATACAATGAAAATTGATCTAAGTACGACAAAAGAAATTCTTCATAATACAAAAAAAACAAAATTAGTCATATCAGAAAGCGGAATTTCAACTTCTGATGATATTCGATTTCTTCATAAATGTGGTGCTGACGCATATTTAGTAGGTAGCAGTATTATGAAAACAGATGACATACAACAAACCGTGCAAAATTTGGTGAGTGCAATATGAAAATAGGTATTCCAAAAGATGGTAGATTTGGTGATTTTGGCGGAAAATACATACCAGAAACTCTAGCACCAGCAATTGAAGAGCTTGAAAAGAATTATTTGAAAATTAGAAATGATCCTATATTCAAAAAAGAATTGAACAAATTTCTTGCAGAGTATGCAGGACGACCAACACCACTATACCTAGCTAAAAATTTGACCAAAAAAATTGGTGGGGCGAAAATCTATCTAAAAAGGGAGGATCTTCTACATGGTGGGGCGCATAAAATAAACAATACCCTTGGACAAGCATTACTTGCAAAAAGGATGGGTAAAAAAAGAATTATTGCAGAAACTGGTGCTGGACAACATGGAGTAGCTACAGCAATGGCTTGCGCATGTCTTGATCTAAAAGCTGAAATTTACATGGGATATATTGATACAGAAAGGCAGAAACAAAATGTTTTTCGTATGGAATTACTTGGCGCAAAAGTCCATTCTGTTAAATCTGGCTCACAAACTCTAAAAGATGCAATTAATGAAGCAATGAGAGATTGGATTACAAATGTGAAGTCAACATATTATTTACTAGGTTCTGCAGTTGGTCCACATCCATATCCATTAATGGTGAGAGATTTTCAATCAGTTATTGGTAATGAGATTAAAAAACAAATGAAGGAGACTCCTGATGCTGTAATTGCATGTGTTGGTGGTGGTTCTAATGCAATTGGGACGTTTTACCCGTTGATTGATTCTAAGGCGGAAATGATAGGAATTGAGGCTGGTGGTAAAGGGCTAAACACACTTCAGCATTCAGCACCACTTTCTGCTGGAACTAAAGGTGTTTTACATGGAATGATGACTTATTTGATGCAAGATGCACAAGGTCAAATTCAAGAAACACATAGTATCTCAGCTGGACTAGATTATCCAGGTGTTGGGCCAGAACATTCATTTCTTAAAGATCAAAAACGCGTAAAGTACAAAGCGATTACTGACGATAAGGTGATTCATGCATTTTTAACGCTTACAAGAACCGAGGGAATTATACCAGCATTGGAATCTGCTCATGCGATAGCGTATGCAATGAAAATTGCAAAGAAAATGAAAAAATCAGAATCAATTGTTGTTACATTATCAGGTCGTGGTGATAAAGACATCGGAATTGTTCAGGAATATATGAAAAAAAATGTCAAGAATAAAAGAAAAATTTAATGAGTTAAGCTCGAAAAAGGAAAAAGCTTTGGTGTCTTACATCATGGCCGGGTATCCATCTGAAAATGCAACGTTAATAGCTGTAAGAGGATTAGTAAAAGGTGGTGCAGATATTATTGAACTTGGGTTCCCATTTTCTGATCCAATAGCAGATGGTCCAACTATACAGAAAGCAAGTACTGGCTCATTAAATAATGGAATTAAAATCAAAAATTTTTTCAAACTTGTAAAAAAAATCCGAAAGGAAACTAACATCCCTCTCATATTAATGACATACACCAATATTTTGTATAAACAGGGATATCAAAAATTTATCAAACATGCAAAAAATGCCGGTATCGATGGGTTAATTCTACCTGACATGGCAATAGAAGAAGCAAAAGAATACCTGTCCGCAGCAAAATCACAAAAAATGGATACAATATTCCTTGTTTCACCTAACACAAGAAAAAGGCGATTGGAAAAAATTTCTAAAGCAACATCTGGATTTTTGTATATGGTTGCAGTTTTTGGGACTACAGGTATTCAAACTAAAATCAATCAATATACAATAGATGCTTTAAAATCTACAAAACGTTCTGTGAAATCAATTCCTATAGGTGTCGGATTTGGTATATCAAATGAAAATGATGTGAAAAAATATGTATCTGTAGGTGCAGATGCAGTCATTGTTGGTAGTGCAAATATCAAAATTATGGAAAATACACATATCTCAAAACTAGAGAGGGATATTTACTCATTCACAAAAAAATTGAAAGGTCAGACCAAGTAAAACGAATAGAATAAAAATAGGATAATTCTTTCAATTACGTGCAGACGAAGTTTATTTTTGTTACAGGCGGAGTAATGTCCGGTCTTGGAAAAGGTGTAGTTGCATCATCAATCTCAAAATTACTACAATTATCTAATCAGAAAGTTTCATGTGTGAAAATTGATCCTTACCTAAACTTTGATGCAGGCACTATGAATCCTATTGCTCATGGTGAAGTCTTTGTGACCGAAGATGGTGGTGAATGTGATATGGATATAGGAAATTATGAGCGATATCTAAATCAAAACATACCAAAATCTCATAATATTACAACTGCACAGATTTATTCTAGTGTAATAGATGCAGAACGGAAAGGGAAGTATCTTGGTGCTTGTGTGCAGATAATTCCACACATTACAAATGAAATAAAAAATCGTATTAAAGAGATAGCAAGTGATGAGCAGTTAGATATCTTAGTTGTAGAATGTGGAGGAACTGTAGGAGACATTGAAAGTCTTCCATTTTTAGAAGCATTAAGACAACTCAAGGTTGAAGAAGGTCATGAGAATGTTATCTTCGTTCATGTTACACTTGCCCCATCACTTGAGGTTGTTGGAGAGCAAAAAACAAAACCAACACAACACAGTGTTCAGGAATTAAGAAGGATTGGTATACAACCTGATTTGCTTTGTGTTAGATGTTCATCACCATTACAAGATAAAACAAAAGAAAAAATCTCAATGTTTACCAATGTTACAACAAAAGATGTATTCTCATGTCATGATGTTAAATCAATTTTTATTGTTCCACAAACATTATTTGAACAGGGATTAGTTGATGTAATTTTCAAAAAGTTTGAGAAGGTGGGATATGTTAATGCATCAGAAAACTGGGATGCATGGAATAAAATTGTAAATTCAATGAACCCAAATGGTGAAGCAATTAATATTGCAATGGTTGGAAAATATGTAACACTTGCTGATAGTTATGTTAGTGTAAATCATGCTTTAAAACATGCAGGGGCATTAATAGGAAGACCTGTAAAAATTGATTGGATTGACTCAGAAACACTAAATGGAAACATAAACAGTCTTGGAAATTATAATGGAATTTTGGTTCCTGGTGGATTTGGGATAAGAGGTTCTGAAGGAATCATAAACACTGCAAATTATGCACGTGAAAAAAATATACCATATCTTGGTATTTGTTTTGGATTTCAGCTTGCAGCAGTATCATTTGCAAGAAATGTTTGTGAGTTAAGAAACGCAAATTCTACTGAAATTGATGATAAAACTGAATATCCAATAATTAGTTTATTGCCAGAACAGAATGAAATATCAGACATGGGTGGATCACTTAGATTGGGAGCAAACAAAATTAACATTGAAAAACAAACAAATGCTCATCAAATTTATCAATGTGATTTGATTTCTAAAAGACATCGTCATAGATATGAATTCAACACAAATTATCTTGAAGCGTTTAATCAAAAGGGAATGATTTTCTCTGGTGAAAGTGATAATGGGAGAAGAATGGAGATATTAGAAATTCCATCACATAAATTCTTTGTAGGTGTACAATACCATCCAGAATTTGATAGTAGACCGGGATTCCCAGAAGAAGTGTTTAAAGCGTTTATAATTGCGTCTGGACAAAATTAATCTAATTTTGAAATTTCATAAATTCTCTGTCTTGAATCTCTTATTGAGATCTTTCGTTTAACATATCCTTTTTCTAACAAATGACTCATAGCTAATCTGACAGTCCTATCAGGTAAAAGTGTCTTTGAAACCAACTCCTTCTGTGTCATTGTTCCCTCATATTCTAAAATTTTCAATAATAATTTGGAGCTTGGTGGCATATTGAACAAATCTTCTGCTAATTTGACTTTTTTTGCAAGTGCAGATATTGTAGTTCTTTCTTTTGTCAAACGAATAATTTTGGCAGATGGTATGAATTTTGTAGCTTCAATGGTTTTGTTTACTTTGTACCGCTCTAAACCATCTAGAACAACTTCACAATAAAGTCTAGATGAAATTTCATCAATCTCAATCACACTATCATTTGAAACAATTAATGGACGTCTAATAATATCTAATGAATTTACAGAGATTATTCCAAAAACTGGTGAATCCTGAAATATTACAGGACCACCTGCAGACATTGAATATGCCGATGACCCTAAAGGAGTTGATATAATAATTCCGTCACTACTATCATGCCACACTTCGTCTCCATTTACACGTAGTGTATGTTCCATTAACATTGCACTTTTTGATGGAAAAACTGCAACATCATTTAATACTGGATATACGCTTTTTCCATCAATTTTCACACCAAGCCTAGGTACTTGTTCAATATTATAATCCATTTTTTTCAATCTTTTTGCGTATATTGAAAATTGTTTTAGATCAACTTGAGTCAAAAAACCATCTGACTCTGATTCATTTATTCCTAAAACTGGAATAGAGAAATCAAATGTTCTGTGAAAATAACTTCGTACACCTTTATCTCCACCAAGTACAAGTATGCAATCAGCTTTTTTTGATTTGGTTTTTGAGTTTAAATTAAAATGATTAATTCCAAACTCATCTAATGTTTCATTAAGATGTAATGTTGATGATTCAGTAACACCACTACCAAATATTCCAACTTGCATGGATAATCAGTCTCTAAAACTACAATATATGTTAGATCTGTCGAAATTTTACCATGTTATAAAAATATGAGCCATTATTTTCAATTGCGCCTTTTTCTGGTATTTTTTTAATACCAATTTTTTTTGTTTCAAGTGCAGCTTGTGCTGCACCACCTGCAAATGATAATGCCCATAAGAAATCTCTTTCTTTGAGAAGTGTACAGCAAAAAGTTGCACAAAAAATATCGCCTATTCCTGTTGTGTCAAATAACTCCAAATTTGGCAATTGTATTGAATATATTTTATCTTTCACTAAAAGTGATATATTCTGTTTGTTAGTTAATATGACATTCTCAACTCCAAGTTTCTGTAATGATAATAACGCAGTGTCATCATTAGCGCCAGTAAGTGCTAGTAATTCGTCAGGACTAACTTTAATTGCAGAAATACCATCTAGATCTAATTTTACTTCTTTTAATGTAATTAGATTTTCTGAATTATGATTCCGTAAAAATCCCTGTGGATCTAACATTAAAAAATCTGATGATTTTTTAATTTTTTTGAACAATTCACTTGTAATCTCATCAAAAACTGGACTTACTATCAGACCATCATTATTTTGATCGAGAAATTCTAATGGGTCACATCTATTTTGAATAAATAATTCTCTGTCAGAATCATTAAGAATAATTTTAAATCTAGTTGTATTTTTAGTGGACATACTATTATCCATGTTAATTTTATTTTGTTGTAAAAATTCTCTCAAAGGAAAATCTTCTCCATATTTTGTTGCAAGATTAACATCAAATTTTTGATTTCTTGCAGTTAAAGAGCAATAGCAAGCTGGACCTCCAGGAACCTCATACATCTTATCACCATAAATTATAGTATCAATTGTACAATGTGAATATATTCCAATTTTCATAACTTATCATTAATTAATACTGATTTAGTTTTTTGCATTATTTTGTTGACATTGT
>Ga0315334_10002755_pt1 | contig 10973 bp, 9 predicted proteins | sample M150034915metaG_FD_205555 | JGI IMG/M metagenome (GOLD analysis project Ga0315334, IMG submission 205555) | Ammonia-oxidizing marine archaeal communities from Monterey Bay, California, United States - M1 500m 34915 | ecosystem: Environmental > Aquatic > Marine > Intertidal zone | place: USA... | reverse complement strand
TCGTTTCGGCGATCCGCGAAGCAGTGATGCAGTTCGTCGCCCCTGCCGGAACTGTCGAGCCCGAGCGTGCCGACCGCCATCAACGCGCGCTGCACGGTTTCGCATGGTACGCGACTTTGGCTGAGGCGCTGGCCGCCACCGCCGCGTGGGCGCGCAGCGTTCGGGACGCTGGCGAATGGACTCCGATGGATGAATTGATCCTGCGCGTCGGGTTCGGCGAAACCTGCAATCAGATCGCCCATGGCGTCGCGATGAGCCAGTCCGAAATCGTCCGCCCTGCCGAATTCGGTTTAGCCGACGCAGCGTCCGACTTTGCCAGAGACACGGCGGTCGACCGGTTCCTCAATAATCCGGATGCGGCGACGAACCGCGCCGATCTCGCCCGTCGACTGGCGGAGGGGGAAAGGCCGTGCGAGAGCTTTCGGGACGAGACGCTCGACCTGATCCGATCGCAGATACGCGCCTTTACCGCAGCGCGGATCGCGCCCCATGCGCATCGCTGGCATCTGGCGGACGACCTGATCCCTTCCGAAGTGATCGAAGGAATGGCCGAGCTGGGCGTGTTCGGGGTGTGTATTCCGGAGGAGCACGGCGGCCTCGGCCTCGGCAAGCTGGCGATGTGTCTCGTTTCGGAAGAATTGTCGCGCGGATGGATCTGTGCCGGTTCGCTGGGGACGCGCTCGGAAATTGCCGGAGAATTGATCCTTGCCAACGGTACGCAGGAGCAGAAGCGCAAATTCCTCCCCCGCCTCGCCGATGGGAGCATCCTGCCGACCGCCGTGTTCACCGAACCGGACGCGGGATCGGACCTTGCCTCGGTTCGGACGCGGGCAAAACGCAGCGACGCAGGAGGCTGGCACATCCACGGCTCCAAGACATGGATCACCCATGCGGCGCGTGCCGATCTGATGACCATACTGGTCCGTACCGATCCCGACCGGCCCGGGCATGGAGGGCTTTCGATGCTGCTCGCGGAAAAAACGCGCGGCACGCAGGATAGTCCGTTTCCCGATGCCGGTATCGACGGCGAGGAGATCGCGGTCCTCGGCTATCGCGGTATGCGCGAATACACGCTCGGCTTCGAAGATTTCGCGGTTGCGCAGGACGGATTGCTGGGCGCAGAGGAAGGCAAAGGCTTCAAACAGCTGATGCACACCTTCGAAGGAGCCCGCATTCAGACCGCCGCGCGCGCCATCGGCGTGGCCTGGAACGCGCTCGATCTCGGCCTGGCCTACGCCGTTCAGCGCAGCCAGTTCGGCCAGTCTCTGCTCGGCTTCCCTCGCGTTTTTGATAAGCTTGCCGTGATGGCCGCCGAAATCGTCATGGCGCGCGAACTCACCTATGATGCCGCGCGGCGCAAAGATCGGGGCAAGCGGTGCGACATCGAAGCCGGAATGGCCAAGCTGCTGGCGGCACGCACGGCCTGGTCGGCGGCGGATAACGCCCTGCAGATCCATGGCGGCAATGGTTATGCGCTGGAATACGAGATCAGCCGCGTCCTGTGCGATGCGCGGATATTGAATATCTTCGAAGGTGCCGGAGAGATCCAGGCGCATGTTATCGGGCGAGGGCTCTTGAACGCCGCAAGACGATCGGCGCCGGGCAGCTGAAATTCGGAAAGCGGCTACGCGACTCGGCATTACGCGCACCGGCTCCGAAGGTTCCCAAAATTTTGGACCGAATTGCCTTCCGCAAGGGCGTTATGGTTAATTTGGTGTCGATTTTGTCCAAGTTTTTTTCGGTGAGGCCGTGGGTGGTCTGAAAAAATATCTTTTTTAAACAGATCTTTAAATCCAAAAATTTACCGACATCGCCCAAATTCGAGAATTGCGTGATTAACGTGATTTTTTCTTTTCCCAGCGATTGGGGGGCATTCGAAACAACAAATTTCACTCGGTCGCGATAGCGAAGGAGATACCCGAATGCTCACCTGGTTCCGCCGGCACGCCCCCATGCGGCGCAAGTTCGATATCGTGATCGGTATATTGGTCGCGCTGGCGGCAGTGCCTATCGTCTCCAAAATTCTGCACGATGGTCTGTCCACGGCCTATTTGTTTGTTCATCTTGGACAGATCGGCGTGATTCTGGCGGTCGGCTTGTGGTGTAAGAAACTGATCTGCGACCCCTATGTTGAAACGGTCGAGCGCATGGAAGCCATGGCCGACGGCGATCTGCATAGCCCTGTCTCTTTTACCGATAACCGCGATTGCGTCGGCCGGATGGCCCGAGCGATGACGGTGTTCCGCCGCAACGCCGAAAAGGTGAGCGAGGACGCGGAAAATAGCCAGCGCATCGTATCGGATCTCGGCAAGGGACTGGAGAGACTGGCTGCGGGCGACCTGACCTATCGCATCGACAAGGAATTTCCGGAAAATTTCGAACAATTGCGCAAGGATTTCAACGGTGCGCTCGAAGCGCTCAGCGAAACCATGGCGGCCATCACGGATTCCGCCAACAGCATCGGTAACGGTTCCGACGACATCCGTCAGGCATCCGACGACCTTTCGCAACGCACCGAACAACAGGCGGCGAGCCTTGAGGAAACCGCTGCGGCGATGGACCAGATTACCGGCATCGTCCGCGAGGCGGCCGCCAGCGCCGGTCAGGCGAACACCATCGTCATCGAGACCCGCGACGAAGCCGAGAAATCCGGCGAGGTCGTTCGCAACGCGGTCTATTCGATGAACGGGATCGAACGCGCATCCACCGAAATCGGCGCGATCATCGGCGTGATCGACGGTATCGCGTTCCAGACCAATCTCCTGGCTCTCAATGCCGGTGTGGAAGCGGCACGGGCGGGCGATGCGGGCAAGGGCTTCGCAGTGGTCGCGTCCGAAGTGCGCGCACTGGCCCAGCGTTCTGCCGAAGCGGCCAAGGATGTGAAGGAAAAGATCACGGCGTCGACCGACCAGGTCGAACATGGTGTCGCACTGGTCAGCCAGGCTGGCGAGGCGCTCGAGCGAATCATCGCCCGCATTACCGAGATCGCCAATCTGGTGGGTGGCATCGCAAGCTCTGCGAACGAGCAATCCACCGGCCTTCAGCAGATCAATACCGCCGTGTCCGAAATGGATGGGGTCACGCAGCAAAACGCGGCCATGGTTGAGCAGGCCACTGCTGCGGCACGCAATCTGGCGGACGAGGCGCGGGCGCTCAACGAGCACATCTCGCACTTCCGGACGGCAGATAACAATCGGCGCAGCCGATCGACCAATCCGGTTCATCAATTGCAGGCCCGCGCCTCCAAGATCGCACGTCCGGCACCGGCAGCCCCCGCAATTAACCCGTCGGTTACCAAACGTGCGGTAGCAGGTGGAGGAGCCGTTGCGGCGGAGGATGACTGGTCGGAATTCTAGGTCCGGCAAGAGCGGGCCCCGGCAGCCAGGCGATGTGAAACTCGAATCCAGGAGCGCAAGATGATCGAATTGCCCGCAGTCATTAACGCCGCAGAGGCGGAGCGGATCCCGACAGCGTCCATTCCCAAAGCGGCCGAGACCGAGGGAGGCGACGTTGAATTTTTCTGATCCATCTTACCGAAACGAGGACCATCCGGTGGCAAAGACGATACTCACAGTCGATGATTCGCCCAGTATGCGCATGCTGTTGCGCGCCGCATTGACCGATCTCGGCTACGAGATCGAAGAAGCGGAAGATGGCGTCCATGCCCTCGAAAAGCTGGAAGGGCTGACGCCCGACCTGATGATCACCGACATCAACATGCCGCGTATGGATGGGTTCGGGTTGATCGAGACTGTGCGCGGCAATGGCTGCCGCGAAATGCCGATCCTCGTCCTGACCACCGAGAGTTCCGACGAAAAGAAGCAGCGCGCGCGCAGTGCCGGTGCCACCGGCTGGATCGTGAAGCCCTTCCAGCCCGACAAGCTGGCGGCAGCCATAAGGCGCGTCCTTCACTGAACGGCTCGCCCATTCGTCAACAGATCGCATCACCGACAGGATATCGCTCATGAACCGTCAGCTCATCACCTTTCAGATCAACGGCCAGACCCTTGGAATGGATATCATGGCCATTCGGGAAATCCGGGCATGGTCGCCTGCAACTCCGCTCCCCAATGTCGATGCGCATGTGCGCGGCGTGGTAAACCTGCGCGGCGTGGTGCTGCCGGTGATCGATCTCAAGTCCAAGCTGGGCTGGGGCGCGACCGAAACCGACGAACGGCATGTCATCATCGTCACCTCGATCAACGATCAGCTTCAGGGCATTATCGCGGACGCGGTCAACGATATCGTCACCGTGTCTCAGGACCAATTGCAGCCGCCGCCGAGTTCGAACGAGTCGCAGACCCAGACCATGCTCGAAGCGCTGGCCACGGTCGACGATCGAGTGATCTCGGTCATCGCGCTCGATCGCCTCGCGAACACGCCCGCCCTCGCCGACGCTGCCTGACCTGAATCCGCCGTCCATCGAAAGATCCCGAAATGTCTGAAACACGAGTTCTGGTCGTCGACGATTCGCGCATGATGCGAACGCTCATCACTTCGGCTTTGGAAGAAATCCGAAATATCGTCGTCGTGGGAGAGGCCGATGGCGCCGATGAGGCGCGCGCGAAGATCGCCGAGCTGCGCCCCGACGTCCTGACGCTCGACGTCGAGATGCCGGGAATGTCGGGGATCGCCTTTCTCGAAGAGCTCATGACTACCAAGCCCATGCCGGTCATCATGTTCTCGACCCGTACCTCGGACGGTGCGGGCGATACGGAAGAAGCGAAGCGTCTGGGCGCGATCGGCTGCTTTCCCAAACCGGTCGGACCTCCCGACATGATGAAGAAAGTCATCGAAGAAGTCGCCGCCTGTATCAAGACGGCACGCGAAAGCGAGCTCACGAAGATCGATGCGTCGGCCCCCCAGCAAGGAGCGGCGATATCGGCGATCGATTGGAACGGACGGCCGCTTCTGGTCGGAAGCGAAAACGGCGGACTGGACGAATTGAAAGCGTTTCTGGCGTCGCTTCCGGCAAATTGCCCGCCAACGCTGGTGGCGCTGCAGAATCTCGACCATGCCACGGTAGAAGCGGTGCTGAAGGATCTCGACGGAAAGATCGCGCCTTCAATCGCGATCGCGAGCGATGGCACGGCAATGGAACAGGGAAAGATCCTGCTTTCGCCCGGACCGGCTCAGCATGTCGTGATCGACACCTGGCCGAATGGCCGCTGTCGCCTGATGCCGCGCGATCCGGTCGGCGGGGCGCGGCCCAGCGCATCGCTGCTGTTCGCCTCCGCTGCCAAGGCGGTCGGCGCGGAAGCGGTCGGCGTGGTCTTCTCCGCTCCGGGTGAAGATGCCGATCGCGCGGCCAGCGTGCTTGGCGAAGCGCGCTCGCACGTATTCCGCGCTAACGGCTCCGGGGGATACGAGTTGAAACGCGGGCAGGCTGTCCAGCCGGTCCCCGACGGGCAACTCGCTGCTGAAGTCATGAAGGCGTGTGCGAAATGATCCAGGAGAATTTTGCCATTCCCGATACTCAGGGCGCGGACCCGCTTCATATCGCTCTGGCCGAAGAGCTGCGGATCGCCTCGCGCTTGCTCAACGATCTCGCCTATGAGCTGGCGCGCGATCCCGCGGTTATCCGCGCGCATATGGAAAGCCTGCAAAAGGTCGACCTTGTTACGCAGATCCAGCTTTCCGTCGCGAGCGTGCTCGAAAGCGGGCAGACAGACGAGGAGCAGGTCTTCGTGGGGCTGGAGGATATGGCCCAGCGGCTCCGCGCCGCGCGGGCGGAGGCGGCAAATAGCTGATTGCGCCTTGGCGCCTGCAAGGAACCTATCGCTCAGCCTGCGCGCTTATCCCGCTGTAGGGTGAGCGCGTAAGGGAGCAGGACATGGCGGCACGGGCATATTGGCAGGGGCAGATCAGGCTGGCGCTCGTCTCGATCCCGGTCGAAATGTACAGCGCCACGAAATCCGGCGCCAAGATCCGATTCAACCAGATCCACGAGCCCAGCGGCAAGCGTATCTCCTATGAAAAGGTCGTGCCCGGTATCGGACCCATCGACCGCGACGATATCATCAAGGGATACGAAGTTTCGAAGGGCGAATACGTCCTTCTGGACGACGAAGAGATCGAAGCGGTCAAGATCGAGAGCAAGCGCACGCTCGAACTCGTCCAGTTCGTCGATGCGTGCGAGATTGACCCGCTCTATTTCGAAAAACCCTATTACGTCGCGCCCAAGGACGAGTTGGCGGAAGAAGCCTTCATCGTGCTGCGCGAAGCGCTGCGCAAGGCAGGCAAGGTGGGGCTGGGGCAGCTCTCGATCAGGGGGAGCGAAAAGCTCGTCGCTCTGAAACCATGCGGCAAGGGCCTGCTCCTCGAAACGCTGCGCTATGCCGACGAGGTGAGGAAGGGCCAGTCCTTCTTCTCCGAGATCGAGGAGGCAAAGCCCAAGAAGGAATTGCTCGACCTCGCCCAAACGCTGATCGACCAGAAAAGCGCCCCCTTCGATGCGGGCGAATTCGAGGATCGTTACGTCGAGGCGCTGAAGAAGCTGATCGACAAGAAGGCAAAGTCGAAGAGCGGCAAGAAGGTGATCGAAGACGTCGACGAGCCCGAAGCCGGTTCGGGCGGCAACGTGATCGATCTGATGGCGGCGCTGAAGAAATCGGTCGGCGACGATAAGGCCAGCTCGAAATCCAAGAGCAAGGCCAAGAAGTCCGCCTGATATGGCGAAGACCGATCCGCTCGGCGCGTACAACGCGAAGCGCGATTTCGCGAAGACGAGCGAGCCTGCGGGCAAGGCCGAACCGAGCGAGAGCGGCGATCTCTTCATCGTCCAGAAGCACGATGCGACGCGGCTGCACTGGGATCTGCGGCTGGAGGTGGACGGAGTCCTCAAAAGCTGGGCAGTGACGAAAGGCCCGTCGCCCGATCCCGACATCAAGCGGCTGGCGGTGCGGACCGAGGATCACCCGATGGCCTATGCCGAATTCGAAGGCACGATCCCCAAGGGCGAATATGGCGGCGGCACCGTGATGCTGTGGGATCGCGGGAGCTGGGCGCCGGTCGAGGGCAAGAGCGCCAAGGATCTCGATAAGGGCCATCTCCATTTGACGCTCGAAGGAGAGCGCATGAAGGGCGAATGGCTGCTGATCCGCCTGAAAAAGAAATCGGGTGAAAAACGCGAGAATTGGCTGCTGCGCAAGCTGGACGACGAGCATGCCGAAGAGGGCGATGCTCTGGTCGACCGCGAATTGACGAGCGTCCTCACCGGTCGCTCGATGGCGGAAATCGCCGCCGACAAGGAGGGCGAATATTCGCTCGAAGGGAAAGGAAAACAGGCCTTTCTCGAACAGATGGAAAAGGCGTCGGACCGCAATGCGGGCAAGGCCAAACGTGCCCGACCGGATGCGCCGCTTCCGAAATTCCGCCAGCCCCAGCTCGCCACGCTGGTCGACGACGTGCCGACCGGCAATCGCTGGATGCACGAGATCAAATTCGACGGTTACCGCGCGCTCGTCGCGGCAAAGGGGGGCGACGTCCGCGTCTACACGCGCAGCGGGAAAGACTGGACCGACAAATTCGCGCCTCTGGTCCAAGCGGTGGCCGAACTCGACCTGCCGAGCTGCCTGATCGATGGCGAGATCGTCGCTTACGATAGCTCCGGCAATCCCGATTTTTCTACCCTGCAAAAGGTCCTGAAGCGTGGGAAGGGCGCGCAGGCACAATCTGACGCGCTGGCGCTCCACGCCTTCGACCTGCTCGAACTTGGCGGCGAGGACCTGTCAGATATGTCCAATATCGAGCGCAAGGAACGCCTCGAAGCGCTGCTGGCCGAGGCGGAGCCGCCGATCCATGTCGCGGACCACGTCATCGGCGCGGGCGAGAAGCTCTACCGGGCGATGTGCGATGCGGGGCAGGAGGGGATCATCTCCAAGCTCGTCGGCGCGCCTTACAAGGGGCGGCGCAGCAAGGGCTGGGTGAAGGTTAAATGCACGCGGCGGCAGGAATTCGTGGTGGTGGGGTGGAAGAAATCGTCCGCCAAGGGACGGCCCTTCGCCTCGCTGTTGCTCGCGCAGCACGAGGGCGAGGAGCTGATTTACAAGGGTAATGTCGGAACGGGCTTTTCCAACGACGATCTGGACGATCTGGCCGCGAAGATGAAGCGGCTGGAGCGCAAGACGCCGCCGGTCGAAACGGACAAGGCCAGCGCGCGCGGAGCGACGTGGCTGACGCCGAAATTGGTGGCCGAAATCGCCTTTGCCGAATTCACCGCCGACGGGAATGTGCGCCACGGAAGCTTTCTGGGCCTTAGAAGCGACAAGACAGCCGGGGAGGTCGTGCCCGAAAAGCCCGTCGCTCAATCTCGAGACGATACGCTTCCGGAGATTTCGAGCCGCGACCGCGTCGTCTTTCCAGACAGCGGCGAGACCAAGGGCGATCTGGCGGATTATTACGCGGCTGTTTCCGGCCTGATGCTGCCTTTCGCCGCACGCCGTCCGATCAGCCTAGTGCGCTGTCCGCAGGGCCGGGCAAAGAAATGCTTCTTCCAGAAGCACGACAGCGGCGGCATGGGCGATGGCGTGCTGCATGTGCCCATCCGCGAGAAGGACGGGGGGCATGAGGATTATCTCTATGTCGAGGACCGGCGCGGGCTTCTGCAATGCGTGCAGATGGGCACGATCGAGTTCCACGGCTGGGCTGCGCGCACCGGCGATGTCGAAAAGCCGGATAGGATGATCTTCGATCTCGATCCCGACGAGGGGCTCGGTTTCGGCGACGTCAAGAAGGCCGCGCGCGACATTCGCGACCGGTTGGCCGATCTGGGTCTTACGAGCTTCGCCATGCTTTCAGGCGGGAAGGGCGTGCATGTCGTCGTCCCGCTTACGCCGCGACACGATTGGGAAAGGCACAAGGATTTCGCCAGCCGCTTCGCCGAAGCGCTGAGCCTGGCCCAGCCCGAACGCTTCACGGCGACGATGAGCAAGGCCCAGCGCAAGGGGAAAATCTTCATCGACTGGCTGCGCAATCAGCGCGGCGCGACGGCGGTCGTCCCGTATTCCGTCCGCGCCCGCAGCGGCGCGCCGGTGGCGGCGCCGGTCAGCTGGAACGAGCTGAAAGACATGGCAACCCCGCAGGAATTCCGCATCGGGGACGCGAAGCGCCTGCTCGACCGCGCGCAATCCAAGGCCTTGTCGGGCTGGGGCTTCGCCGAACAGAACCTGCCCGACGTCTGAATACGCTTCAGCCGACCGCGCCCGCTTCGCGTAATCTCGCGATCTCGTCCGCGTTCAGGCCGATATCCTTCAAGACCTCCTCGCTATCGTCACCCGGCATCGGAGCCGGTTCGGGCGTTTCGGGGCGGGTTTCGGAATAGCGCGGGGCGGGGGCGGGCTGGACGTGGTCTCCGATCGTCACGAAGGCTTCGCGGGCGCGGTTGTGGGGATGTTCTGCCGCCTCGCTCATCGTCAGCACCGGCGCGTAGCACACATCGGTGTGCTCCATCAGCGCATCCCACTCCGCGCGGGTCCTGGTCTTGAACAGGTCAGTCAACTTGGCTTTCAGCGTCGGCCATTTGGACGGATCGTGCTGCGCGTCGAAATCTCGGTCTTCGGTCAGTCCCGCAAGCTCGCGCAATCGGGCGTAGAATTGCGGTTCGATCGATCCGATCGAGACGTATTTCCCGTCCGCAGTCTCGTACGTGTCGTAGAAATGCGCGCCTGTATCGAGCGTGTTGACGCCCAGCTCTTCTTTCCAGACCCCGGCATTCTTCATACCGTGGATCATGCCCATCAGCACCGCCGTCCCGTCGGTCATTGCGGCGTCGATCACCTGTCCCTTCCCGCCGCGCGCGACATTCAGCAGAGCGCTGACCATGCCGAAAGCGAGCATCATCCCGCCACCGCCGAAATCGCCGACCATATTGATCGGCGGCGTCGGCTTCTCACCCTCGCGCCCGAAATGCGCCAGTGCGCCCGCAAGCGCGATGTAATTGATGTCGTGCCCGGCAAAGGGCGCGTAGGGGCCGGTCTGTCCCCAGCCGGTCATCCGTCCGTAAACGAGTTTGGGATTGTCGCCGAGCAGCTCGTCGGGGCCAAGGCCCAGCCGCTCCATCACGCCGGGGCGAAACCCTTCGATCACGCCGTCCGCCGTCGCGCAGAGCTTGCGGGCGAGGGCGACGCCCTCGGCGTTTTTCAAATCGAGCGCGATGGATTTGCGTCCGCGTGCCAGCACGTCCGCCCGGCTGACCGGAGAGGATCCGCCACGCGATCCGCTCGCGCGGTCGATCCGGATCACTTGAGCGCCGTGATCGGCCAGCATCATGCCGCAGAACGGACCCGGCCCGATCCCGGCAAATTCCACGATGCGCAATCCCGTCAGCGGCCCGGCCATGTCTTTCTCCCGATCGTTAGCCACTTCGCGTTGGAGGGCTTTCGGGAGCGATCATGGCAGTGCAGGCGGGCTGGGCCAAGAGTTGGAGATGCTCGTAGCCGTTCCGACCGAGAAATCAGCGTTGATCGGCAAGCTTGCGAAGGGTCTGCACGGCGAGATCGAGCGCTTGCAGCCTGTTCATGTGGCGCATCACGACCTCGGCATCGCCAGACAGTGCATCGGCCAGCCTTTCGAGCTGGTCTGCAACTTCTGCGGCCTGATCGGCATCGACCGGGCGGGAAATCAGCGGCGCGGGCTGGCGGGGTTCGGAGGCCTGGTGCGTGGCACAGCCGTTCTTCGCTTCGGCGACCGCGCGATCGACGTCGCTCTGGGTGCGCCCCCCATTGGGCAGCCAGTCGGCGACATGGGCAGTCCCATCGAAGCGTATCCCTGCGCGATTGCCGACCACCCAGACGACTTCGCCTTCCAGTTCGAGGCCGCCGCGTCGTATGCGGCAATGCGCGGAAGATGGCGGCAGGGCAGGCCCTTCGATCATCGCGCCGCTTGCCGACATGTTGCGGATCTTGACCTTCCCGCTCGCCGTGGTGCTGGCGAGGTCGGCTATCACGAACATGTTCGTGCGCGGTGCGCGGCGC
>Ga0315334_10002754_pt1 | contig 10973 bp, 4 predicted proteins | sample M150034915metaG_FD_205555 | JGI IMG/M metagenome (GOLD analysis project Ga0315334, IMG submission 205555) | Ammonia-oxidizing marine archaeal communities from Monterey Bay, California, United States - M1 500m 34915 | ecosystem: Environmental > Aquatic > Marine > Intertidal zone | place: USA... | reverse complement strand
GCATCTGTTCCCAGAGTCTCACTATCGGGTCGGCAAACTTCTTGCTGATGGGTCCATTCACCAACAGTACGTCACACTGCCTCGGACTAGATCGGAAGAACACGCCGAAGCGCTCTGCATCGAACCTGCTTGCGCCAGCAGCGGCCATCTCAAGGGCACAGCACTTAATCCCGAGGTGTAGCGGAAATAGTGACTTCCTCTGGCTCCAGTTGAAGAGACGTCCAGCTAGGACGCCAATTACATCCTTGATTCCGCTGGCCTTCATGGCTTCATCGGTGACGTCGCCTACGGTGTCGACCAGCATCCTGCTGTTAAACATCGAGTAGTTATGCCCTTCATCAGCCATTTATTCACCTCAGATGTATATTCTGCCTCTCTTTCTGAAGACGTGCCAGACACCAAGCCCCATCAGTAGGATGAAGACGGTCATAGTAAGCAGGGCGCTGATAATCTCACTGTCATCGACCTTGCCATTTTGGATGGCCATGACTCCACCGAAGGCCAGGAACATGAACGCGATGTCGAAAACGAGGAATACGATTGCGTACCAGTAGTACTGGAAGTGGAAGTTGATGTCAGCGTCCCCTAAGGGCTCTGAGCCGCACTCGTAGGTGCTGTCACGGCGAATGTACAGGCTGTGGTCTGTCTCGTAACCAGGTAGCAGAATTGATCTCGTCATATTACTATCAGACCCTGATTTAGTAGGTCTAAAAAATCGAGTCGCGAAGAAGCTCATTACGGGAAAGCCGATTCCTACTAGGGTCATGACCGCCACGGGGAGGTACATCTCGGCTACGGTAGACATCTCATCACCTCGGTCCCGTAGGGACCGATATGGACCGCCACGAAAATTCCGGACATAAGCGTATCCGAGGGAGACTCTAGGCGCCGCTCAGTCGTCCTGCTCTGTGATAAACGACTCAACCAGCATCCGATTCTCCGTGCGAGAGCGTATAAACAGGGCGATTACAAGGATTGATCCTACTGTAATGACACCTATGGCCAATGCTTGCTGCATCTCGTCTGAGACAGAACCCACCCCCATAGTCGATTTGACAGTTAGGTCCACAGGCTGCCCAGCTACGGGGAGCCCCTTTGGTTGCACAATGACGGTGAAGGTATACTCATCTTCGGAAATCATCTCATTAGGTGGAGTCACCCTAACCTTGACCTGCCGAGTCTCGCCGGGCTTGATTTTGAACTCGTCGCTAATCACATCGACGCTCCAACCCCTCAGAGAGTCACTTGACAGCACCTCAACCTCCTCCTCTGTATTCCCTTGATTCGTCACATAGAGGGTGAACTCCACGTTTTCTGGGTAGGGTGCTTTCTTGGAATCTGCTGACTCCAGTGTGAATTGCAAATCGTGAACCGTCCTAATGTCTACCGAGATGTCGACGAATGACGGAGTCTGTGCTGTATTCTTCTTCGAAGTCACCCCGACTCTGATGACCCCAGAGGTTCCGCTCTCCACCTCCATAACTTCGAACTCAATTTCAACAAATACCTGTCCGTTTGCGGGTATGGAGACCTCGTCTTCGACCACAATGCCGTCTGCTCTAACTGTTCTAAGGACCGAGGATTCCATCCCAGAAACAGAAATAACCACACCGTCCCTCCCCCCGTCTCCAGTGTTTGAAACTAGGAAAGAAATAGTCGATTCGCCGCCAGGTGGGAGAGCCATTACCATCACTCCTGGATCCTCGCCGGGGCTCCCGAAGGCTACCGACATACTGTAGTTAAAATTCGAGACCGTAACCGTCAGCATATCGCCCAGCACGACCTCGGTGCCGACTATGCCAACCCTCACCTCGAAGGACTCCGTTCTGTTGTTGACGTTGTCGGAGACCTCCACTTCGAGGTAAATACGCTCTGTCTGCTCGGAATCCAGAGTCACAGATGTTATCTCATTACCCTCTGAGTCCTTGTAATGGGAATTCCATTTCGTCTGAACGCAGGAGTCATTGATGCCTGGATCGCAGGAGGACAGAGCGTAGATGTCCTGTATATTTCCATCATTAGTTAAGTCGATTGGGAAGGAGACCCATTGCATGAACCTGCCAGTCTGTGAGTCCGATGGAACGTACATGTTGCCGCTGTGAACCGGTGCCACAGTCACAACCACTGAAATCTCGTCGTGAGTCTGTCCTGATGAGCTAACCATGAATGTGATTGGAAACTCGACTCCTGCCTTGCCACTGGATGGGACTATTATTTCAGCGTGCACGTACTCCCTATCACAGTTTGAAGTCGACGTGCAGTGTTTACCATCCACGGTTATCGTTGTCTGCGTCAGTTCCACCTGCCATCCTGGCATCAAATCCTTGACCCCCAATGCGTAGGTATCCTGTCCATTTCCCGTATTGGTGATTTGGATAGAAGTCGTCCCTGTGGCTCCAGGCTCGATGTTATTCAGAGTAGGCACGGTCAGCGACAGTGCGGCGTCTCTGACCTGGCCCAAGTTAACCCGTAGCAGTGTCTGACAACCTATGCTGCTGCCTGCGCGGCCCTGAATGTATACGTCTACAGTGCCGGGTTCGATGGAGTCATCAGGTGTGATTTCGAAGTCGAAGACCGTAGAATCCTGAGAGCCTCCCGGCTCGGACAGCAGCCTGCTTGTAGGAGTGTCGAATTCAACCCAATCATCGATTTCGTACCCCTCTGCCATTGCAAAGGCCGAAACCGTCCAAGCCGTGTTGCCCGTGTTTCTCAATGAGAATGAGTTGGTAGCCGATTGCCCCGGATCCAGAGTGTGGGACGTAGTCTGGAGGGTGGATTCACAGGTCTTCACCTCTGGGATCTTCAATGTTAGGGGCAGGCTGTCGTTAGCCTGGTCAAGCGTGTTGGGATCGTTGGTGACTGTGGCTTCGATTACGAAGCAATGCTCACCCGAGTCTGTCGAACTTCCATCAGGTAGGTCGACTGTGACCTCTGCAATCTCTGAGTCGCCAGAGTCTAACGTCATGGCCTGAGGATCCACTGTGGCTTCGAGACCGTCCGAATCGCAATCGCTGGTCGAAGTCATGCTGAGCTGAATTTGCTCTTGGTCTTGCTCGCCGGTGTTCTCGACCTTGACAGACCACAATGCCTCATCATCCTCGCCGTCGTAGTTAATCACACCGTTGTTGGGATTCTGGTAGGATAGGGTAACTGAGTACTGCCCACCCCCCTCTGCAGAGGTAGTCACCGTGATGTCCGCGTTTGCGGTCTCCAGACCTGATGCTCCGGTGGCGGTCACAGTAGTCTCGCACTCTCCTGATGCTTGGTCGTTGACACTGACCGTTAGTGTCTTGTCTTCTGAATCACCTTGGTTCAGGCTGAAGGGAGTCCCTCCACCTTCGATTGCAGAGGTGAAGCCGTTGCAGTCAGAGTCCTGAGACGTACTCAGAGTTACTGTCAAATCCTCATCACCGTCGTTGAAGATAGTGATGGTATACTCGGCCGCGTCGTCGGTGGTGGCTTCCTTTGCCAGTGAGTCCGCCGACATGGCAAGAGAGGCACTGGCAATGACCGTCGAGGCGATCATCGGGAAGAGCATTAGGGCCACTAGAGCAGTCGCCGAATTGGGCCTTCTCATCGATTGACCGACTCATTCGCCCCTCTAAGGGCTTCGGGCTCAAAGTGCGCTAATTGTCTCGGTTATAGTGGACCTCCTAAGACCAATATTGGCATCAGGATTCGTCTTCGTCGGAGTAATCCGGATCTGGTATCCATTCCTCTTTTGTTGAATCCCACAGCCATCCTGGATACTCGGAATAACTCTCCAGACTATTCTCACTGGCTGTAGCCTGGGGCTGTGCAAATTGCACTTCATCCGACGAGTTTTCCCGCGCAACTCCCAAGGGAACGGGTTCATCGGAGTGTTGCTCCGCCTGCTTATTGGATGACCTCAGGACGTCCATTATCGCACCAATGTCACCATCGGACCGGCGGTACAGTACAGCGCCAGCAGCACCTAGGGACGAGAGGAGGATTGCAACGATGGCGAATGCCCAAATTGAAGTCCCACCGCTGGAGGGATCTGGAATGACATCGATAGGCAGCGAAATGCTGCGCCCATCTATGTGTTCTGCATCTGCCAACATCAAAGTAATCTCTCCATCTGCTCCTGTATTTGGTGAGAAGGAAATCTGGACTGACCTAGTCTCATCTGGTTGCAGAGTCACCATGATGCCATCTAGAATTCTGATGTCCCATCCAAGGGGTCCTTCGGCGCTTATACGGTTAGATATTGGTGTGTTCCCTGTGTTCTGCAACTCAAGGTATAGTGTAGTTGAGTATCCTTGGTGAGCCTCGCCCATGTCTTGTAGGTTCCACCTTACTTCGTTCACAGTTTGCACGAGAAGCGAGAATGTCTCTCTGGATTCAACACCCTCTCCCGAGAGCACTAGGGCGACTAAAGGCTCGGAGCCAGCCTCCTCATGTTCTGGGATCACGATTGTGCACCAAACGGTCGCCGTCTGTCCGGCTTCGATTACAGAGGGATTCACAGTGCAAGTCGAAGACCAGTCTTGCCCCGGCAGCTCCATGTTTGCGTCAGGCTGCCAGTTGGAAGAACCGTCGTTCGTGACCTTCCAAGCCATGTCGAAGCCCGGTGCCCCCACGGGGTGTGCACCCAATCCTAGTAGGTTTTCCGAGGTCTCGACTGATGTTCCACTGACGAAAACTATCTCGTGGAACGAGATGGTAGGCGCTGCGGCTGAGACGACTTGCAGAGTGGTGTTCCAGTCGAAGAATGACCCGTCCTGATTGAGGAACCTGATTTCTACCTTACCACCCTCGGCCAGACCATTGCCCTGTATTGAGAATGACCACTCCACAGAAGAACCCCGCTCTACAGAAATGTTATCCAATCCCCCTGAAATTGACCATCCACCCGGAAGAGATCTCTCGATTGTATTCAGCAGAAGATCACGGTTTCCTTGGTTTACAATCTGTAATGAGATCTCATGCAGGGCGTTGGAAGGAACACCCGCCACATCGCCGCCAGACGACGGTTCGAAAGATACAGAGTCGTAGGCATCTATTACCAAGTTGAGATTGTAAGCCCAAGACTCGGCACTCACTCTTGAATTGACCAGCAGCTGGGCGGTGAATGAAGAGCCCTTGTTGATCATCACTCCAGGTGGAACTATGGTGATATCGGCAGATACTGAACCGTCCTTTGCGAGTGTGCCGGTGGACCCCTGATTCGATCCGGGAAAGGGTCCCAAGTCATCGAACCCGACTTCCCAACCAGCTGGGGAAACCAACTCGACATCGTAGGTCTGAGCGCCATTGCCACGGTTACTAATTCCGACTGTCAGTTCGGTAATCTCAAACGAATCCACTCCTACAGAATCTGACGGAAGCGTGACCTCTGGTTGAGCAAGCACTGGAACGTCGAAGAAAATCTCCAACTGCGACTCGATATCAAACTCCACGTCGGTTGCAGTGACAACCATGACGTATGTGCCTGGATCCGGGGAGGGTCCGTGAACGAGAGTCAGGTTAACAGTCGCGGTCTCCGCAGGACCGAGGTTTACGTATACATAGTCAAACGACTTGAACCAGTCGAATGTTGCTCCGTCTCTGGTCCTGACCAAGCCCGAAGCTGAAATGGATGCGTTCGTCTCGAAAAGAGCCAGATTTGTCATTAGGATTGGCCATGTGGTAGTGGTATCAGCAGAGCCCTCCAGAGTCTCCCATGGAGAATCTGAAGATGCTTGTATTCCAGGAGCGCTGACTTGGACCATAATTGATAGGATGTTATTATCCTCATAGAGCTCTTCGAGTTGGTCGTTGGGATCGATTTCAATCCTAATCTGAGTATCTCCCTTGTCCTCAGCAACCGGCGTCCAGTCCCACTCAAGCAGAACGTCCTCGGCAGGTGACATGCCAAGCGTCTTCGTTCCTATGTGGTCGGAATTCACGTAAGCTGAGATGTGCACCTCAGAAAAGGATCCGGTGCCTTGGTTGATTATTGAGACTGAGAACTGCGTCTGCTCCCCGACCTGAGGTATAGGGGTGGAAAGCTCAAACGAGTTGGGGATGAAAGTTGGATCGGGCGTTAGGTCGTTTACATTGACACCCCTTACTGCTATAGCGAAAGGCTGGTATGCCCTGCTTCCACCGTGAGAGAAGTCCTTGACATTGACATTCCAGATTCCAGTTTCAGCGGAGTCGATTAGGACAACCTCGACATTGTTCTTATTGTCCCTCGCCCCCCCCGTCGTCGACCTGCCGTTTGAGAAGTCATTTCCATAGTAAATATCCCCGTCAGGCGATGTCACCTCTAGGTTCAGGTCATTTCTCAGTTGTGTGCTCGACCAAGTCGATCCCGGGTAGTCGGACCAAGCCAGTACTATCTTGAGAGGTTCTCCAGGGAAAGTGACATCGAAGTTGTACTCCGCCTGTTGTCCGCTGGAGAGGCGTGATCTGTCATCAACGAAGGTCCCTATGTCCCCGTCAGGCACTAGGGTGTTGACTAGATTCAACCTACCCCATCCCTCATCCATGTTGGGGATGTCTCTGGTGCCCATGTCCTCTGCACCTAGGATTAGCATCGCCTTCACGAGTGCACCCTGTGGCGCTGGCCTCTCGGCAATCTCCATCAGGTACTCCCTCACTATTGCGGAGGCTCCAGCAGCAGCGGGAGTCGACATCGAGGTCCCACTGTACTCGACGTACCACTCGTCGTTGATGTTGTTAGGCGCATCAGTCGCTTCTTGGGCTCTGCACGACCTGACGTAATCCCCAGGTGCAACCAAGTCTGGCTTTATTCTGCCATCGTCAGTAGGGCCACGACTGCTCCAATAGTACATCTCATCGGCTGCGTCGGTGCTGTATCTGTTCACGTGGGCGCCCACTGTAATGACATTCTTGGCTGTGCCAGGGGGAGATACCCCTTCATCCCGCTCATTGCCCGCAGCGAACAGCACCGTCATTCCCTGATAAGTCCAGTACTGGTCCCAAGTCGAAGTCCGATCATCAGCGTCCTCGGATTGAGTGGTGTAATCTCCTCCGGAGTCAAAGCCACCCCAACTGTTCGTGTGTATCCTAGCACCACCTGAGTTGTATGCAGTGTTCAGAAGAGTGTAGACTCCTGGGCCAGACAAGGTACCTGAGTTATCGTCCTCCATTGCCTGTAGATAGAGCTCAGCCTCTGGAGCCACTCCCTCGTAGGTGCTGGTTCTGAAACCCGAACCGAGGACAGTGCATGATACATGAGTTCCATGGCCATCGTTGGTGTCAGCCGTTGAGCCATCACCCGCTACATCGATCCTCTGCACAATCCTGCTTCCGAAGTCGCCATGGTCATGGTCAATGCCAGTGTCAGCTACGGCGACTCTCTGCCCGCTCCCATTTAGCCCAGAGATGTATGCAGTCTCTGCGACACCTACACCCATATGGTTGCGAACTAAGTTGTTTGAGATGTACATCTCTGGAGTTAGTGAAATGAATGACACCTGTGGGTACATCGCCAAGACCATCGATTCTGAGGGTGACACTGTCCCGAAGTGGATACCTGTATCTGGGGACCAAGCCTCACCCAGTGATTCAGACGCCAATTTGCTCAATGACCCGTCGATACCGTGGCCAGGAACATCGAGGCGGTTTAGCTCTTCATCCTTCCAACCTAACAATTCAACCTCTACAATTGATTGTGAATCATCTTCCCAGAGTTGGCTGTCTATCATCATGGCAACGGGAACTTGATGGCTAGATGTCACAGTGGTTAGCTCGCTCACCTCACTCAGCTCGTCGGCAGACCCCTGTAAGAGAAATCCAGAAGGCGGGATAGTGGAACGTACAGCCACGTCTGCTGCTTCGATAATCTGAGTTCTAGCGTCCCACAGGCCTACATCAGGATTTATCAGCACGAGCATTAGGTCTGAGCGAGTTGACTGTAGCCTCTCCGGAACGTCTTTGCTCAGTACGAGGCCGAGGTCCGTAAAAACGCCGATTGAGGATTCTGCTACTGCTACCCTGGTCCCCTCAGTACCCTGAGTAAATGTGGGAGACCCAAGATCCTGTATACTGTCAGGATTCGGAGAGATTTCTATTCTGGTGTTTTGTCGTTCTAGTGGATTGGCATTTTGATCACCATTATCAGATTCTGAGATTGCTATAGGAGTATAAGATGCAAGAAGAAGCACCAAAATGAGCACAGAAATCCGCTTTTCCATCTGATTCTTCTCCCTTAGGATTCGTTTTGATACTATGGGCCATTCGTCAATTTGGGTCTTCAATCAATTAGCTCTAGAAAATATCGAACGGAGCCTCATCAACAAAAACCTCCCTTGACCAGTCTCCAACTTCGTGAGTCCAAGTGACCTTCTTTTTACCATCGTAGAACCGATAGTCGAGGGTAATCTCAATCGTGTAATGCTCCCAAACTGATTGTCCGAGCACCACAAGCTCCAGATCGTCTGAAGGGGTATTGGAAATTGAACTGTGGGCCGGGAGTTCGTCCATATTGAAGTCATGACGGCCTAACTCCATCCCTTCGTAATCAAGGAACTTCATTGTAACGCTGATATCCTCGATGGCCCGACTCCCCTTATTGTCCAATTCAGCCAGAACCACGTGACCCGAAGCCGATTGCATGTATGCCACGTCCATGTTCACGTTATCGTACGGAACGATCCATATCAGTACGAACAGCGAGGCCGATACGATGAGGAAGGCGGTTATGGATGCGAACACCACTCTGGTTGGTGAAATTATCGAGGCACGACCCCCAATCTTCTCCAGGATTACGTGAGCGACCTCGGAGTCGTGTTCGTCACCCCCATCAGACATTACCTTATCCAGTAGCCCCATTATCAGTCACCTCCTATCGTTGCGAGCAAAGTGAGAACGCCCGACGAAACTGGCTCTGGGGCCATGATATGGCTGGTGGACCCGGAGAAACCAGGGACCATGTTGAGAAGGGACAGGTCTGATGCGAGTCCGTTCACCCCCAGAGTGGTCCCGGAGGGAACTCCTCCGGTGGTTTGTGCATCCAGAAGGACTCCTCTCAAATCGATGTCCTGACCGCCTATGTTGGCAGACGCCCTTGCGGCTACAATCACCCTGCCACTCTGAACATCCTTAATTTCAATGATGCTATAGGGTCCTACAATTTTCCTGATGTGAATAGTAGCACTCTTCAATTCCTCGCCAAGTATTTCCATCTCATCGAGGACGACCGGAGGCATGGTTGGAACATTAGTCGCTCGAACGTACAAGCGGGAGACCCCATCGCCTCCCGATCTCACGTTCAAGCCGAATGAGTCAGTAGGCTTGATGACTAATCTATCGGTTAGTCCCTCTGCGAGAAGGACGATATCTCCTCTGCTGTTTATTGCTCTTCCCAACGCCTCGATGTACAGCGACATGCCCTCACGAGATGCCGAGAAGTCGAGTATCGGCAATCCTTGGAAGGCTAGATTTTGGGTGATGTCGAAGTTCAAGTCGGGTTCTGTTGTTAGGTTCATGGAACCGGGAACATCAGTTAAGAACATTGTAGCTGGCCACCAAGATCCTTCCATCCACTGCATCTGCTGAAGCATGATTGACCCCACTCCGAAACCGTCGTTCCTGTACTGCTCTGGCACCGTCATATCCATCGAGATAGAAGTCCCAATACTGGCCTGAATCTCCACTGACTCCGGAAGATCTTGAACCATCAACTCCGTCCTGCTCCCTATGTCTCTGTCGATAAGCAGGGCGTGAAACCAATCTAGCCTATTCGACATCCCGTAGAGGGTGGTTGTGGAGGTTTTGGTTATCCCACCAATGGTCTGGATGTTGAAAATCGATTCTAGCAGCACAGAGGTTGAGACACCCTCGTCAAGCCCCTTCAGGGTGACGAATAGATCCTGGCCGTTGACGCCCTTGTATGAGATAACAAACTCCGATTGCTGGGGCTTCCATCCATCCAAACCGATGGTCAGCGCCCACCTCTGTCCGTGGGTTGTAATAGTCCTAGAAACTGAAAGATCAATTATCGCAGGAAGATTGGGGATCCAAGTTTTGAGGTGAAACCCATCGGAGATACCTGAGGGTGCAGAGATCAGGGACATCCCATGGACCCAGTCAGGCTCCTCTATTGCATGGCCGCCCATAGAAGACTCGACCACGAGATTAAACTCCATATCTGCCTCCAGACCGATGTCGAAGGAGAAGTTGCCATCGCCTGACCCGGATCCGGTGGAAATGTCAGTTGTAATTCCTGCTAGAACGCTGTTTACCGATTTGCCCAAATCGGCAAATCCGCCGATGAAGAATGCGATTCCAGACATCCCTCCGGATGTGTTCAACTCTGGCAAATCAAGCGAGGGCCCGGAATCGGAGCCCGTTGGTACTCGGAGCGAGATCGTGGAGGGTAAGGGGTTAATCTCTGCTAGAGCAGTAAGGGGTAGCTGCTCGCTGGTTGGGGCATTCCCAACGTTAATTCTGAACGGATTCCTCCCCTCTATGGTGGCAAACGCCGTCCCCATCCCGGCGGAACCAAGGGCCCCCTCTTCCACTGGTAGAGTCCATCCTATCTCCTTAAGACCAGAAATTCTAGTAGAGAGTGACGAGGTTCCATTTACTGGGTCGTGTTGGAACAGGAAATGGTCGCCCGTCATGGTCAGTGGCATTGGTGAGTCGCTCAGTTGGGCCTCAATCTGCAAAATCTGATCACCCGATGACCAAGAAACGGTGTTTCCCGAGATTGCGGAGAACGAGGCGGGAAATCCCGTGAATTTCGCAGCTTGGCGCTGCGTGCCTTCTACCCCAGTATAGACGATAGACTCCATAGTGGCCGATGCAGTGTATTCTACCCCTGTGGGGGAAATCGTCATCGTGACATTGTCAGGAAGATCGGAAAATCGGACGGATTGGTGGTATGCTCCGCTAAGATTGCCTGTATCGTGATTGATGAATGTAAGGTCCAAAGCCTCGTTTGACTGCGTGTCGAGGGACACTGATAGGGTGCCCGATTCATTTGAGCCGACTAGTGA
>Ga0315334_10002751_pt1 | contig 10978 bp, 10 predicted proteins | sample M150034915metaG_FD_205555 | JGI IMG/M metagenome (GOLD analysis project Ga0315334, IMG submission 205555) | Ammonia-oxidizing marine archaeal communities from Monterey Bay, California, United States - M1 500m 34915 | ecosystem: Environmental > Aquatic > Marine > Intertidal zone | place: USA... | reverse complement strand
GATGGCAGCGCAAGAATGGTTCCTGTAGAGAGGATCCTGCTTATACCGGTCTTGGTATTTCAATAGATGAGATGGATCGCGCTAGAGATGATTCTGGATTCGATGATCAGATTTTGGAATATCCATTATTGAAGTTGGGCATGTCTCGTTCTGATTGTTTTGATGTTGTTAAAGAAGTTGGTTTACCGGAGCCACCAAAATCGGCATGTTTTTTTTGCCCATTTCATAGTTTAGAAAATTGGCGTCGTTTAAAGATTGAAAGGCGTGATTTATTTGATAAATCTGTAATGCTTGAGGAAATAATAAATGAACGCAGAAAAGAAAACGGTAAGGACGATGTGTGGCTTAGTCGGCGTGGAAAGCCATTAAGTTTAGCAATTGATGATCAGTTAGCATTTGACTTTGGTGGCCCTGAAGACTGCGATGCTGGTTACTGTTTTACTTAGATATGACATTCTATCTTGGAACGCATGAATCTCATTGGTTGAAAGATTTAGATGTTCCTCTTTTTGTGTCTAAGCGCAGGCTTGATAGAGTTAAAACTCCGCCTGTAGCGATACATCGTTGGGCTATGGATTCTGGCGGATTTACTGAACTTCATAAGTATGGTGGCTGGGAAACGACTTCTGCAGAATATGCTGATAGTGTAAAGTATTACATTAAAGAAACAGGAATGATGGATTGGGCGGCGCCGCAGGATTGGATGTGTGAAGCTTCAGCTTTGAGGGCGACGGGCCTGTCTGTTAAAGAACATCAGATCAGGACGGTAAAAAACTTTCTTGAGCTTAGGGACATTCTTGGATATATGGTTATACCTGTCCTGCAGGGGTGGAGTAGGGATAGTTACTTAGAGTGTGAAGAGATGTACGATAAGGCAGGAGTTGATTTAAACGTAGAGCCAGTGATAGGATTGGGGTCCGTTTGCAGAAGGAATGCTGGCGTAGAAATAACTCAAATCATTGAGGCTCTGCAGCCTTTGAATTTGCACGGTTTTGGAGTTAAGGGCGATAGTTATCTGGCAAATAAAGATTTATTGACCAGTGCGGACTCTATGGCGTGGTCATTTGGTGCAAGATGGAAGCCACCTTTAGATGGTTGCGAGCATAGATCGTGTCAAAATTGTCGTAGATATGCGTTACTTTGGCGTGAGAAAATGTTAGTTTCATAATGCTGAAAGTGGTAATATAGAGATATAATTTGGAGGAATGATATGGATTGTGATTGCGATTGTGAATGTACCTCCGACTGCCATTGCGGGTGTGATGGATGCGATTGTTAGGTAGAGCATCTAGTAAAGCGATTTAGCTATTATACGCTGGAAATGCTATACTTTCTGTAGAGGACGTCATGGATGATGTAAAGATAAATACAAGTCAAACTTTTTCATTAGCGCTAGGCGCTGATCCGGACAGCAATGTTGTAAATGCTACACTGTATCATGAGTTCGCCGCTAGTAGCGTTGTACAGGCTTCTACTGCCTGCACAAGAACTTCTGCTGGGAACTATTCGATTACCTATGGCGAATCTACAGCGAATTCAAATAACTTTGTTTTGGCTCAAGGTGGCGCCCACAAAATAGTTTTTTCTTATAATATAAGTTCCACAACCTATACAAGTGAAACTTATTTCAATGTATATACCCCCTATATTGCTTCGTCAACTTTTTTTTCTAACCATGCCGATATGCAGTCTGGATATGGGTCGAAGTTTGATGATTATGAAAAGAAGACTCGTAGAGTTATAAATACTTATTGCGGACAGGATTTTGACTACTACGGATCGAAAAGTTTTGTTATTGACGGCTATAACACTAGGTTTCTTCGCTTGCCGTTTGTGATAGATACTTTGTCTACAGTTATTGCTGACTATGGAGATAGTGATGTTGAAACAATTCATGACAGCACAGATTCGACATTGGATAATATAGAAAAGTATAATCCTGTTGGCAATTTTGGATCATCTCATGCTATACGATTTAAAAATAAAGTATCCGATACCAGGAAAGATTATGTTGCTAGAACGTATCGTAATAAATTCAATGAGAAGTCTGATTACAAAATAACTGGTAATTTTGGATGGCGTTTTGTACCTAACAATATCAGAGATGCGGCAGAGTTATTGATCATGGACTTAATGAATGACGATAGTGAGTATCGAAGGCACAGGATACATTCTGTTGATATGGATACTACTAGGTATAGATTTGATGGCGATTTTCATGGATCTACGGGTAATGTTGATGCCGATGTGTTACTTATGGATTATACATTGTATGTTATGGATTATGTGGGGTAATCGTGGCTTTTCAAACGTTCATGAAGTTTCCTCAAAAGATAGACGTACATCACCCTACTAGCGCAAAGTCTGCTGCTGGGCAGGTAACTCCAAGCTTCTTCTATTCAACAACTATCAGTGCGAATGTTACTCCTGGGAGTCATGAACGCGATGTTGGGATACATGTTAAAGAAGTTGATAGATATCACATTCAGATCCCAAAGCATTTTGATGGTGTAGTAACCTATAAGTCTAGATTGTTCAATCTTCGTGATAATCGTGATAATATAATTGAGGGTGGTCCGTTAGAAGTTATTTCTATTATGAAATGGACCGGGTTGTCAGGTGCGATTCATCATATACATGTTACTGCTAGAATGGTTGTGGAGGTTCAATAGTATGATTAAATTAAGAATTACAAAGAATGATTTAAAAATGCAGGCTGCTCGACTTCAAAGTTCTAGTATGGATTTACATGAGTCTTTGGCAAAACGTGCAGAAGAGGCGGTTCGTGGGGTTGAGGAACGAATGCAGGCTAGTTTCCCTGGGATGATGGGGGCTTTGATGGTGGATCTTAGTGTGGATCCGTCAGGGGTGGTTGTGAAAATTAGTGCTTCAAATCAGGGGTTGTTGGAGTTGGTACGTGATGAAGCTATAAACATTATTACTGAAGAATTTACGAATATCGCTGGCGATGTTCAGCAAGATTTACATCGGAGTATGACCGGTGCCGGTATTTAGCGATCAGATTATTGCATATGATTTTAATACAGCATTAAAAACTGATGCTGCATTGGCTGTGGTTGCTGGGACTTCGGTGGAAGTGTTCCCAATGGTGGCCCCTAGCGGACAGACTCCTCCGTTTTTGATTTATTATTGGATGCCGGGTCATATTGAATCGAGTTCGTATACAATACGAGAAGATACTATTAGATATCATATATATGATTCTGAAGCGGATAGGTGTTTTAGAATTGCTAATAAGGTAATTAGCATGTTTGATGTTGGTGGTGGACCTAGGGGTCCCGGTGTTGATACAACAGTTACATCTTCTGTTAACATAAATAATGTTAAAAATCGTATCTTGAGTTCAAGATTATTGAGATCGAGAACTTCTGAGCCCTTAGAGAAAGAGGGTTGGTATACTGTCCAACTCGACTTCTCAGTTATGTATACAGCGGAGTAGATTGGCAATAGAAATGAAAGTACGATATACTTCAATTACGTATGTGGGAAAGACATCAGGATTTACTGCTCGTGTAGGGAGTGAAAGCTATGATTTTATATGGCAGAACTCTCTAGGGGTTGGAAATCGCAAAGATGAAGTGCCTTATGAGCACGCAATGAAAATATCAAGATGGAGAGATAAGCGTGGAAAGCGCTTGTTCATCTTAGAATAATAATAGGAGGAAAAAAATTATGGCTGTTAATACTGCAAATATTGTCGTTGGTGAAGCTACCGTTGGAATTGGTGAAGCGGGAACTTCTTTTGCTGACGTTACAACTTCGGGTGACATCGGTGCTACCATTGATGGTGTTGAACTATCGTGGGAGCCTGACATGGTTGACATTGAGATTGACCAGTTCGGTGATGCTGCGAAGGTTATCCAGTCGCGTGTGAAAGTTATGCTTAAAACAACTTTCGCTGAGGCAACTTTAACAAACCTTGCCCACGCATGGAACTACAGTTCTACCAACTATGGAGTAGGCGAAGATGTACCTGCGGCAGATATCGTAGACAATTTGGATACGGTCGCTGGTGCTTCGGCAAGTCTAACATTTAAGTTTGGTATTGAAAATGTGTATCCGTATGAAAAGGTTGTGCAGGTTGTCGGCAATGCGCCGGGAACAACTGCTGCTGCAACCAAGACTCGTACATTTCAGGCTAAGCGCGCCGTGTCGTATGCTGCAAGTTCGCATTCGATGAAGCGGGCTGAAGCTGTGGCGTTCCCTGTTGAATTCAGGATTCTGCCCACAGTTGCCGATGCTGGTTATGAGTATGGTAAAATTATTGATCAAATAACTCTCTCGTAAATAGCGAGGGTAGTTGATTAGATTACAAAAATATGGTAGAATGATCATCTACCACTAAGAAAGGTGTGAAAAATAAATGGCAACGAATAAAGACCTTCGAGAAGGTCAGGATATTGTTTTTGCGGACGGCGTTAAGAGGAAGGTGTATCCTCTCACCATCAGGCAACTTCGTAATTTTATGAAGATTGCAGATAAGTTAAATATCGATGGTGATAAGGGTTTAACCGATGAGGACATTGATAATATGGTCTCAGCAGCCTCAATCGCTTTAGTAAAAATTGATCCTGATTTGGCAAACGATGAGGATGCCCTCGAAGATGCTCTGGATTTGCGATGCTTTGCAGAGTTAATGGCTGCAAGCATGGGCAATGAAGTAGACGAAGCCCCAAACGAGTAGGTGGAGAGGAGAGAGTCGAGCTTCCCAAATGGGACGGCTTCCCTCTCCACCACCTCGTTCTGGAGGCTTTCGTCTCTATTGGCTCATGGAGAAGCTTGCAAGAATTAGAAAATTTAATAACATTACCTGAACTGCTGCATATATTGGATATGATTAGATTCAAACGTCATGGCGATTACGATATTTTGGCAAGAATTGTTACTGGCGAGGGTGTCGGGGAGTTTGTATCTATGACTGATTTGAATGATGAAGGTGGAGATCCTAGGCCCATCTCTGGGTCTGGAGATACGGACCTTGATAGTGAGTTTGTTATAACGCATTTGCCTATTGGGCTTGGGTATGAAACGCAATAGGTGAGATAATGTAATAGGTGTGATATATGGCTGGATCCGGCGAAAGTGAGTTAGAATTTAGAGTTAACGTTGGGGGACTGAACCATCTTGGTCAGTTGCGGTCCCAGGTTATAAAACTGTCTCATCATACAACTCAGCTTAAAAATAATTCCTTGTCTTTGTCTGCAGCATTCCCCAAGTTAGAGGGTGCTGCTAAGGATCTTCAAAAGATTTATTTCGGTCAAGCGCGTAGTATGAAGCAGCTTGTTCGGAATCAAAAGGTTTTTAGGAATGAGATAAGATCTCAAACTGGCATGTTGAAGACAGCCAGGAAAGAAACTAAAGCTGGTAGCGCTGCTTGGCGTGTGTACACGAGTCAAATAATTCGTGCCCGCAAGCAGATGCGGAAGCTTCCGTTGCGGAAGTTGGGTACTGACCTTAGAAACGTATCTAAGAACATGCTGAAGCGTGGTAAGGAAATGCAGTGGGTTGGTCGACAGATGATGGTCGGTATCACTGCTCCTATGGCAATGGTGATGCGTGTTGCGATGCAGGCGTTTGAGGCTTTTGAGAAACAGTTTGTTAGAACTAAGAAAATTCTTGGTCTTACGGAAACTCAGGCGAGTGGTCTCAGGGAGAGAATGTCTGAATTGTCTACGAGTCTTGGGGCTTCTCGTAGTATTGTTGCTGGGTTAACGTCAGACTTTGCTCAGATGGGCCAGAAGATGCTTCAGGGCGGAATTGGTAGCCAGCAGGCGCTGCAGGATACGGCAGCAGATTATGCTGAATTGACGCTTCAGTTGGAGCATGTCGGTCAGGTTTCCGCTCAGGTTGGTCGTGACTTTATTGCTAACCTTGCTGGTATTATTGATGTTTCTGGTAAGGCCGGCGATAAGATTGATTATGTTCGTGGCCTTTTAGCTAAGTTCAACATGGTTGAGAACACTACTGCTTTGTCATTGAAAGACTTGGCTGAGGCGTTCCCGCAGGTTTCGCCGGCTGCTATTGCTGCTGGTGTGGATCTTGTGTTCTTGTCTGGTGTTATTGGTGGTATGAGGCAGGCGGGTTTGAATGCTACTGAGTCTGCTCACGCTTTGAAGTTTGCACTTCAGAGAATGATTAATCCAACACGCAAGGTTAGAGATATGGCTCATGGTCTTCGCGTTGAATTGGGGCCATCGTTCCATGAAGATTTGGGTATCGGCAATATGATGCTTTTCAAATTGTCTGAAAACTTGTTAAATATTGCTAATAATGCTTCTGATGAGACGGCTTTGAAGTATCTTGGCGAGTTGGTTGGTAAACGTCAGGCAAGCCGTATATTTGCTGCTTCGTTGGCTTTGGGAACGTTTGCTGACAATGTTAAAGATGTTGGTCAAGTATTCAAAGAGGCTGGTTTGGAAAGGGCCGGAAGGGCTATTTCTGAGGTTGTTGATACTGAGGGGCTTTCGGAAGAGATTAAGAAAGCATTTTCTACTGAAGATTCTATTGATGAGTTCTTAGAGAGTGTCAGATCGGCTGACATGGAAACCGGCGCTTTTGGTGGTGCTCTCGAGGAAACGACTGGTCGTGCAGGGGTTATGGCCGCTGCTTTGGGGACGCTTAGTCCGCCTATGAAGGCTCTTGTTATTGATTATATGGGTGCTACTTCTGCAGGCAAGCAGTTCCAAGCAGAGTTTGAAGCGGTCATGGGTGGCCCTGCGATGCAGATGCAGTTGATGAAGAACGATGTCAAAAACATGTTGTTGGATTTGGGAGCGGCGTTCTTCGACACTATTCAAGGAATTATTCCTCAAATTCGTAGGTTTATTCAAGGACTACAAAACATGAGTCCAGATGTGAAGAAAGCGATTCTGGTTATTGGAACGTTCTTGGCTGTTCTTGGCCCCATGTCGTTCATTTTGGGTCAGGCAACAAATGCTATAGGTAGTATGACTAGGGCCGCAGCGGCTTTCCTTCCCAAGATGATAACCATGACAAGAAGCATGCTGCTTGGTAAGACTCTTGCTGGTGAAAGTTTACCTGCGATGAGAAGGTTTGGGACTGGCTGGGTTGCTGTCGGGAGGAAGGTCAGAGGTGCCAGCATGAGCATGAATAAGTCGTTCCGGGCAGTTTCCGCCGCCGCCGCCTTCAGCTCACCCGGCAGTGGATTTGGAGAGGCTATTGTTAGACCTCCAAGTGTTATAGGACACGGTGGGGCGCCGAAGGGCGCTGCAGGAAGATCTGTCAGGAGAGCTGCGCTGGGTGTACCTAAGGGTGGTATTCAGCAAACTAAGATAACTTCAAGGAATATGGCTGATCTTAGGAAGTTCCATCGTGCTTTCGGGGCTTCAAATAGAGAAATAAATCAAATGATGGATGGCCAGATGGGTCGTATGGGTGCTCGATTTGTTAGACAGGGCGAGCATATGGATAGGCTGGGTGGCAAGGCGAAGAGGATGGGGAAGACATTGGCGAATGCTTTCACCAAGCAGGTACCGGGCATGGGGCCAGCTTCGAAAGTTAATCCATTCGGTGCGCGCATGGCGGCGCTTCAACGAGGGCAAGTAGGGCCGCAGAAGGCCGTTCGACCTATTACGCAAAACCTAGCGAAGCCGTTTCAAGCGGCGCATAAGAAAATGAATGCTGCTCAGTCTGCGTTTGGTAAGAAATCTACGGCAACGCGGAAGTTCTTTACGCAAGGCTGGAGGAAATCGTCGTTCCAGACTGGACGAGGCATTAAGGCGGCGTTCTTCGGTGCAGGTCGCGGCATACTTAAGAGTATGGGTGGCGCCTTTAAGATAATTAGAATTCAGGGTTTGTTGACGGCCTCCACGTTTAGCACAGCATGGAGGATTTCTATGAAGATTGTTAGGAAGGCAATGCTGACTGCGGGGCCGATAGCGCTGCTGGTTATTTTGACTGCAGCGATTATGTTTGTTGTTCAAAATATTGATAGGTTCAAGGAAGCAGCGTCGGGTGCGTTTGATACCTTTAAGCAGGCTTGGGCTAATATTGTCGGAACATTCAAAGAGATTGGTGCGATGTTCTTTGAAATCTTTGATGATTTGTTTGGCAATAAGTCCGAGGAGGGTGGCAAGAAGGTTGCGGACAGTATGAGCGGTGTTTCTAATGTTATCAACGGGGTCGCTCAGATTGTTCTTAAGTTTTCTCAAATATTTAGAACAGTATTGTTGAAGGTTATACCGCCTATTCTTGAGTACTTCTTGAAGGCTATTAAACTTATGGCTACTGGTATAGGCTTTGTGTTGGGCTGGATTTCTGATCATTGGGTTCAGATAAAAGAAGTTGTTGTGGAAGTCATTTATCGCATTCTTCAAGTTCTTGAATTTTGGGTTGATGCGAATTTAGTTGTCTTGACTGCGTTGGCTGGCATACTTAGGCTTATTGGAAAGTTATTTTTCAACCTGCTTGATTATGTTGTTGTGCCGGTGTTTCAGGGCATCTGGCTGGTTATGGATAAGCTTCTTGAAGTTATTATAGGGGTCGTTGGTAAGGTTGTTGGATTCATGATAACTATGATGCAGGCTATTAAGGATCCATTGAATGGCTTATTGGATATAATCAATACTATAGCGGGATGGTTGGGGTTTGATATAGATCTTAAGATCACTGATGAATTGGAATCTCTGGAGGATACGGCGAAAGGCTTCTTCGAAACGGTTCAGGATGGTCGGGAAGGTATAGCGAGTTTCATTGAGGGTGATTTGGCCAATACTGTTAGAACTGTAGGTAATGCTGTAGATACCGGGCTTGAATTTGCGGGAGAAGGGTTAGGAGCGGCAATTGGTTTAAATGTTGCTGATGGCCTTCATAATGCTTTGGGTGGCGTAGCGTCTGGTTCTAATCTCGCACCTGACGTTGAGCGGACAACCAAGGACGCTATTGATGAAGGTGCCGATGATGCGTTTTCGGATATTGATGCTGCCGATCTGCAGGCGGAAATCCAAAGAGCAACTGCGGAAGGTCTGTTGGATGCTTACTCGGATTGGGTTTCTAGAGTAAAGACAAGAATGAAGAAGGATATGAAGTTTGAGGCTGCTGAGGGATTGAAAGTCTTCGATGCATTCAGCAAGGTGTTTCTGGATTCTTTTGAAACTAGAATTACGGCTATTAAGGAGCAGCAAAAAGCAGAGAAGAGACTCACGAAAACTATTGAGTATGAAACGAAGCGAAGGGATCTTATAAATCGTCTTGCTCTTCAGAAGGAAAACTTTGTTAGGAATAGGGCACTTGCATTGTATGAGGGTCGCATTGAGGATGCTAGAAATCTTACTGTCAAGTTTAAGATTAATAGCTCTAAGGGCGAAACCGATGTTGGTATGCTTGATACAAAGAGAAGTAAGGCTATATTAGAAGAGAAGCGTAAGGATCTTCTGGCTGAAATAAAGGCAGCCCAAGAAAATAAGGCTGAAATTATTGCGATTCAAAGGACAAAGCTTGAGGAGCTGTTGGCGGATCTGCAGAAGGAGCTTCCAAAGAGTGAGGCGGAATGGCAAAAGTATAAGAGTGATGTAACAGCCGCTGTCACTACTGGGATGGAAGATGCATTTGGGTTGGACGGGGCTTCGTTTGGCAGCGTTACTACGTTCGCTGCAGCGGCTGATAGCGCCGTTACAGAACAGTTCGCTAGTTTGTTTAGTGAGTCTGGAATTGTTCAGACTGGTATAACTGGGGTTTCTCTTGCTGTTAAGACTGCAGTTGAGGATTGGACTGGTGAGGCGGCGGCATTCCATCCTGGTTTCACTGCTTCGTTGGCAACCATGTTTGATGAGATTGAAGATGCTTGGGCCAATGATTTGGACTGGGAGATTGTAGCTCATGGGTGGGCAGCTGGTAGAGAAAGAATTCTGTTAGAGCTTGTGCCGTTGATGGATAAATTGAAGCAAATGAAGACTGATGTGGAGGGTCTCATGGAAGATATGTTCCCTGGCCCTGGAAAGATTGCTGGTCCTGGAATGGAGTCTGGGGCTGGAAGTTGGTGGATGCAGGAAGGGTCTGGTATAGACTTCTCTGGTGCAACAAATGCAGCACCGGGGACACCGTATGCCGGCGGCAGAGTTATGGATGGAGGTCTTGGTGCTGTAATAGGTGGTGCAGTTCAGACTGCAATTTCATACGTGTTGGCCACCTCTGAACGCGAAGCAGGCTTAACTACTCCTAGTCTTCCCGTGGTCGAGATCGACTTAGAGCCCTACGATGATACTTTCACCGCCGACGTTCCGGGCCGTGGTGGTCCGTGGCTTAACTCGAGTAGAGAGGATCGAGATGATGATACCTTCCTTGACAGGACATTTACTGATGTTAGCAATCTTGGTGCTTCTGCTATAAATAATGCAACTTCGGGCATTAATGCTGCTTATAACGCTGGCACCGGCGCCGTGGCAGATACAGCATCGACTGGATGGGGATGGATGAAGAATGGAATCAATGTATTAAATAGGGCTCTAGGCACGGAAGAGTTAAAGTATTATGGTGGAAGGGTCAGTGCTCAATATGGCAGATATTTAGGAGGTTTCCAATCTTCGATGGTTCCTGTTGCGGCTCATGGCGGCGAGTATGTGATGAGTGCCAGGGCTGTTCAGAATGTTGGTTTGTCAAAATTGGAGAGCATGAATCATACTAAGAATTATCAAGGTGGTGGCGGTGGCGGTACTAACATTTTTGTTGAGAACTTTATTGGTGAACCTGAATGGTTTGAAAGCATGATGGGTGATTATAATGTTAATGTTGCTCCAAAGAATGAGCGTTCGAGGGGGCTCGAGTCTAGACGAATAAGTTCTATGGCTGATAACAATAGGAGGGGTAGGGTGTAATGGAGTTGCTTCATGCTAGTTCATATATTTACGCTGCATGCAATGTAGATGTCATGGATTCTACTGCTAAAGCTGCGGGTGGGGCGAAGCAGTCCGTTAAATCATTTTTCAAGGTTAACGGAAGA
>Ga0315334_10002747_pt1 | contig 10984 bp, 9 predicted proteins | sample M150034915metaG_FD_205555 | JGI IMG/M metagenome (GOLD analysis project Ga0315334, IMG submission 205555) | Ammonia-oxidizing marine archaeal communities from Monterey Bay, California, United States - M1 500m 34915 | ecosystem: Environmental > Aquatic > Marine > Intertidal zone | place: USA... | reverse complement strand
TATTCCTGCGTTTGTAGCGGCGTATGCTCTGGTGGAATCTGAATCGAAATCATAGTAGACAGTTGGATTTGGTGATCCAGGTACATTATTCCCAGTATTTAGATTATTGAAATTCTGACCATCCCAGACCCTGGCGCCATCTTGCGTTCCAATCCAGATGTTACCATTAGAATCAGCATGGAGGGCGTGAACATCGGAATTCGGCATTCCATTTCTACCACCGAACCAGGTGTCAAGGAATTCTCCAGTCTGCAGATTCTTTCTTATTACGCCATAGCCATAGAGTCCGAGATACAGGATGTTGCCTGCAACCGCTATCGGTGCTTCTTGTACCGAGTCAACACCTGTTGAACGCCATGGAGTCAGTCTGCTGGCATTGATCAAATCGATTCGTTCTATTCCGCCTTCATCCAATGCAAGATACGCAACGCCGTCGAGGATGGCAACATCGTTGACCCTATCATTCTCTAGACCGTTGTCACCCCCCCAGGTCTGCTCGACACTACTGGTGGATAGATCGATGACAGATGCTCCACCATCAGGGTGGCCTGCCACCAACCAATTGCCATCTGTGGCCAGAGAATTGACCACGTCATCGTTGAGATTGCCATTGTTTGAGGATTGACCAGCATTCCAATCTGTGATGAATGATGCATTGTTGATATCCAGAGCGAACACTCCACTATCCTTTGTTCCAACGTAAACATGGCTGTTATCATGTGCAAGAGCCGTTGTTTCCGAGCCTATGTCAACTGGTTCCAGCCATACTTGATTACCGGTATCAAAGCGATCCACATACTCGTCAACTGCAACCCATACTATATTTCCAACTTGAATCACATCTTGCATTGAATAGCCACTGGGCCCGCTTGCAATGATGATGTCATTCTGTTGCATAGGGCTGCTTGAAGGCTCAAGAACGGCCAATTTGCCACTACCGTCACTCACTATCATCTGGTCTGCTGAAGGTGCTCTGGAACCACCTGTAGGCCAGTGGATAAGATTGAGCCCCTCTCTAGGAAGTCCGAGTGAGGAGAGTGACATGGTGCTGCTGAAAGAACCGACCGAGGTGTCGTACATTTGCAAGGATTGGTCTGTCAGAATTCCGATGGTTCCTGACATCTCCACTATTCCAGCGATATTGTTCGTTGATAACCAATTACCATCGTTCCACGTAGCCATCCAGAAGTTGCTCTGGTGATTGTATCTGGCCACTCCCTGGTTTGGCGAGCCTATCAGTAGTTGTGTGCCTGTGTCGTGAAGAATGTGGATGGTGTCACTGTGTAGATTGTTTGCTGTATTCCAAACGGGCAAAGGTTGGCCGTTGAACAAGTCCCATCGAGCGACTCCTGCATTCCAGATACTTACGTACAGAGTTGTGCCTATCTTCAGCATACTGGCAGGTTCGCCAGCTGGCCAGTTGCTGGTATTGGAAATTCTTTCCATGGTCCAACCAGTACCAGCACTGTTGAGGCTGAAGAAACCTTCAGGACTGGCAGCGTAGATATTGACACCATCAACCAATACCTGTGTAATCGCATCATCTGGAACAGGACTCTGCGGCATCTGGCCTAGATCTGCACTGTTGGAGAGAGAGAAAGTGTGCAGCCCCATATCTCTAGTGACCACGATGAGACGGTCATTGACCAGATCGATATCGAGATCATAAATTTCGTCAGCACCATCGAGGTCAAGGACATCGATCACGAGTGGGTCAGCATTTGCATCCACCTGCAGAATCACATCTGAAATGGCCATGTACATTCGTCCATCTTCTGGATGTATTGCAGTCCTTGAGATCTCGAGGGAGTAAGGCGTGAATGAAACAACAGGGTCCAAAGGAGCCAATGTTTCGAAGATCAGGTCGGTGACTGTGGCACCTGCAGGTAGTTGCCAAGAGGCTCCATTATCACTGAACGGTGCTAATCTAGAGATATGTGGATTATTTCCAGCGAATTGGTCAGCCCTTCCAAATGAACCCCAACCATTCCAGTTCAGCAGATTCTCATTACTGTCCAAGCTGAATAATCGTGGTTCGTCTATTGCGAGTCCTGATGCTCCATCGGCCCTGATGCCGAGACTGACATTGGACAATTCAGCACCGGGTGGGAACTCTAGTACCAGGTCGGTATAGGCGCTCATACCAGTGTCAGGGTCACCTCCAACAGCATTCAGTGTCAACCAACCAGTATCGTTTGAACCGTTGAGCGGCCAACTGGTGATCGAACTGTTTCCTTGGGAAGATACCAAGGGTGAAGTCAATATTGGAGCCATCGAGAACATGACCATCAAAGCGACAAGAAACATGCTTTTCCGTTGGTCGTTCGCGTCACTGAAGCGCGGGAACATGAAACATCTCGGTTCTTCAACAGTATATGAATCACTTGACTAGATGTAACAATAATGCTCTCGCCATACCTAGGTATGGCGTAGAATATCATAGAGAGATCATTCAAGATCCATCAAATTACCATCATCACCGATCTCAAGCAATCTGATGGTGTTGGTCCTTCCAGTCATTGCCAATGGTGCTCCAGTCACTGCAACCACTTTTTCTCCGGGTTTCACATCTCCATTCGCCAGCATCTTCACAGAGGCTGAAGTGAGAGTATCTACTGCATCTTCCAGTTCTTCGACATGCACTCCAATCACCCCAGGGAGAATGGTGACCCTTCTGCATGCCCTTATTCGATTGGTAATGGCAAAGATACGTTGCTGGGGACGAATTGCAGCCGCCAGCCTAGGGGCAGTTCCATGTTCCGTGGCAAACATCAGATGGTCAGCGTTGCTTCCAGCAGCTAAAGAAATTGCAGCGGTTGAAACTGCACGTGTTGATTGGAATCGAGCCAAAGCGGGCGACTCTCCAAGATCTCTGACCTCTTCATCCATGGCAATTGCAATTTTCGCCATCGTTTTGATTGCCGTAATGGGATGTTTTCCGCTGGCTGTTTCTCCAGACAGCATGACTGCACTGGCACCTTGACGAATGGCGGTAGCAACATCAGTGACCTCGGCTCTTGTAGGTCTGGGATTGTCACACATTGATTCAAGCATCTGTGTGGCGATGATCACCGGTTTACCACGGGCCATTCCGGCTGCAAGAATTCTTTCTTGAGCAGCAGGCACTCTCTCAAGCGGAATCTCAACTCCTAGATCTCCTCTGGCAACCATCAGGATATCTGCAGCGTCAACTATGGCGTCGAGATCCTTCAAGGCAGCAGGGTGCTCGATCTTTGCGATTATTGGAGTTCTCAGCCCCGCTGCATCAATCGCCTCTTTAGCTGGTCTGAGGTCTTCTGCTGTTCTGACATAGGAAACTGCAATGAAATCCACGTCGTGTTCCAATGCATGTGCTATAGCTGCTTTGTCCTTGGGCCCAACAGAGGGTAAGTCGACTATCGTGGCTGGAACATTGATTCCCTTTCTTGATGAAAGTGGACCGGAATCGATGACAACACATCCTACTTTTGAGGCTACTTCATGCGGAGCATCCACTACTTTCAAACAAACCAAACCATCTGCAAGAAGGATAGGGTCATCAACGCGTAGATTCAGTGAAAGTCCATCGTAAGGAACCGGTAGAACCACTTCGCCATCGATGATTACTTCGTCAGCTTCTTGGACCCCGCAATCCAGAGTTATCATCTGTCCATTTTCAAGGTTGACCGTGCCTTCAAATTGCCCAAGTCGTAGTTTTGGACCAGGTAGGTCTGCCAAGATTCCGACATATTTTCCCACTTCCTTTTCTGCAGCTCTTACTTTAGCGAATAATTCGGTCTTCCCGTCCAGATCACCATGGCTGTAATTCAATCTAGTGATGTCCAATCCTTCTCTAATCAATGTCTTCAGAGTCTCTGGGTCGTCGCTTGCTGGACCGATTGTGCCTATGATTCGGGTTCGTCGCATATCCTCCGGTAGACCTTCCATGAAATGAAACGTTGCATTGGTTTCTTTCCTTTTTGAATATGATTTGCAATCACAATGTGGGTGATATTCGATGAAAATTGAGATTATCAAGAGGAAAACCAATTGAAGTCCCTCAATGCCCGATTGATTTTAATGGTACCCAGTCCAACGGAAAAACGTTTCAAAAAAGACGCTCTTGATTATCATGAGATGGAACCACGTGGAAAAATAACTGTAGAACCAACCAAGCCTCATTCAACCGCGAAGGAGTTGTCTCTCGCATACTCACCAGGAGTCGCCTATCCGTGTCTTGAGATCGAGAAGAATCCTGAGGATGTATACAGATATACGACAAAAGGGAATCTAGTGGCGGTCATCACAAATGGAACAGCAGTCCTCGGATTAGGAGATATTGGAGCTCTGGCTTCAAAACCGGTGATGGAAGGTAAGGGGTTGTTGTTGAAGACCTTCGCTGGAATCGATGTGTTCGATATCGAGGTCGATCTCTCAGATCCGGAGGAATTCATTCGAACGGTCTGCGCTATTTCACCAACATTCGGAGGTATCAATCTAGAGGATATCAAAGCGCCTGAATGTTTTGAGATCGAGCGACGGATATCTGAGGGAACCGATATTCCAGTCATGCATGATGACCAACACGGTACGGCGATTATCACGGGTGCGGCATTACTCAATGCTGCAGAGTTACAAGGAAAGCGATTATCCGACCTCAAAGTGGTCATCGCTGGTGCGGGCGCCAGTGCCATCGCATGTGCCAATCATTACATCGCTTTAGGGGTTCAAATGGAGAATATAATCATGTGTGATTCCAAGGGAATAATGACCAAGAAACGTTTGGAATCTGGTGAATTGAATGAATACAAGGCAGGATTTGCCAAGGATATCACAGAAGGAGATCTCGCCTCTGCAATGATTGATTCCGATGTTTTTCTTGGACTTTCAAAAGGAGGGCTTGTCGATGCAACCATGGTTGAGAAAATGGCTCCTGATCCAATCATTTTCGCTCTTGCAAACCCTGAGCCAGAGATTATGCCGGATGTTGCAAGTAAAGCCAGACCAGATGCCATCATCGCAACAGGACGGTCTGATTTTTCCAATCAGGTGAACAATGTACTCGGATTTCCATATATCTTCAGAGGAGCCTTGGATGTTCGTGCCAAGGACATCACTCAAGGGATGAAGATGGCTGCAACCAAGGCATTGGCCGAATTAGCCAGAGAACCGGTCCCTGAAGACGTGATTAATGCCTATGGTGGAGAACCACTTCAATTTGGAAAAGAATACATCATCCCCAAACCATTCGATAGACGAGTATTGATCTGGGAAGCCAGTGCTGTGGCTCAAGCCGCAGTTGAAGAAGGAGTGGCCAAACTCAGCAAGATGGAATACGATCATGAGGAATATCGAGAGGAACTGGAGGCTCGTCTAGGATTGACTTGGAGCGTGATGAGGAATGTGATCAACAAGGTCAAGGGCAGTGGCAAGAAACTGGTATTCCCAGAGGGTGATGATGAGAAAGTCATCAGAGCAGCTGCGGAATTGGTACAAGAGGAGATATGCCATCCGATTCTACTGGGTAGTCAGACCAAGATCCAGCAGATGCTGGATGACCTAGAATTGAACTTTGAATGTACGATCATCGATCCACGTAAGGACGAGAGACGTGAAGCGAAATATGCGCAGGCAATGTTCGATAAACGCCACCGTAAAGGTTTGTCTTTCAACGATGCTCAGAGGTTGCTGAAGAGTAGACCGTACTTTGCCTCTCAAATGGTTGACAGTGGTGATGCGGATGGAATGGTTGGAGGAGTCACTAGAGCATATCCAGACGTACTCAAACCTGCATTGGAGGTCATTGGAGCAGACCCTAATGCACATTGCATCATCGGTTGTTACATGATGACAGTGAAAGGAAGAGTGATTTTCCTCGCAGATGCAACAGTCAATGTCTATCCCGACAGTAGAACATTGGCTGAAATCGCTGTTCAAACAGCAAAGGTTGCAAGACGTTTCGGCGTGGAGCCAAAGGTGGCAATGCTGTCCTTCTCAAATTTCGGTAGCAGTAAAGCCCAGCGAACCGACCGAATCGAGGAATCAATGGCTATCGCTAGAGAGATGGACTCAGAAATCGTCATCGAGGGCCCGATGCAGGCAGACACTGCATTGAACCCAGTCATTCAGATGGATTATCCGTTCATGGAGTTCGATGGACCTGCGAATGTATTGATATGTCCGAATCTTGCCTCTGCAAATATTTCTTACAAATTACTTGAACAACTAGGGGAAGCCGATATGACTGGCCCAATTCTATCAGGTATGCGCAAACCTGTACAAGTGGTCGCCAAGGCAGATGGAGTCAGGCATATCATCAATATGTCAGCAATCTGTGTCATGGACGTATTTCGTAAAGAAGGCATCACCAGCAAGGAAAAAAATGAATGACCGAATCACTCTCATTTTGAAGTTAATCCACCTCCACCTTCATTCAGATACCAGGTCGGTCTACGCGGCCGCCATATCGTAGCAGTGACCAATGAGAAGCAGATTCCTCCGAACAAGAGATTGGCCCAACCTTCGAATACATAGTCAGAATAGCCCCTGAAGATTGGAATGAGAAATGAAGGAATTATCCCGATAAATAGTGCGAACAGCGCTTCTTGTTTCAGTATTGCATTGAAGTCCGCTTCTTCTGGAATCACGATTGATTCACTCTCGGACTTTCTGCGTATCAGCAATCTGAGATGAGCATTCTTTTGGGCTGAGAAAATCGGTGTTTGAGATTTGAAAACGATTCCAGATCTCTTTGGATGTGATTTCATGCATACCCGGTATCGGCGCATCATGCTCTCCATCCTATCATCAATTCTTGGCCACCCATCTAACGGCGCTCCCCTGTTATTGTTGTGAGGATGGTCCCACAATATTTCTTCACAGGCCAAGGGTAATTCAAAACCAAGATGGTCTTTAGACCTCAACCACTCAGCATGGCTTGGCAACCTGACTTCGTGTTCGGTTCCAATCTCCTCCTGTACGATAGTGATAATGTTCTCAATTTCTTCCCAAGGCAAGTCATCCACATTTTCCTCACTTTCATCATCCCGACCCATGATTCTGGCGTACTGCTTACGTGTCAACAATGAATCCATGATTTTGAATGATTGAATTTGGGCCTGGTATCGAGGTCTTTCAGAACCATGGATCAATCCACCTTTGTTGCTACCTATCAGAATCTTCCCTTCAGGAATATCGACGAAGGGCAATTCGAATAGATTCTCAGAATCACTCAGAGAAACTCCTCCTATGCTTTCAGAGTTGTTTCAACCCGCCTGTACCATGCCATGCCGCGCGCATGATCTTCTAACTGAGAGAATTGGGAAAATGGAGAGATTGAACGCATGTACCCGAAGGCAGCCAGATCAACAAGAGATGGTGCCTTTCCTCCAAAGAACTCCTTGTCGCCAATTTCATCACACCATTCATCCAAAAGATCGTGCCACAATTGCTTTGGTTTTCTTCCATCCTTCTTTACGCGCTTTTTGGCTATTATTCCCCACATTATCGGAAATCCAGCCCATGCGTAGAGCCTTTTTGAGATGAATCCGAATTTTTCCAATTTTGAGACTCTAGTTGTTGTTTTCAGTGCAGAAACCAGCCCACCATATAGGATTGGAATAGTGGCACGTTTGAGATGTTCGTCGACCCATTCAATCCATTGGTCTCGCCTTTCTGAGTCATCGGTCATCCATAATGCACCATTATTGTAACGGGAATCTATCTCCTTCATCATTGGAGTTGAATCCACCAATACTTCACCGTCAGTCTCCCGCCAAACAGGTACTTTGTTCCAACCATTGGTGAAGGAGAGTTGTTTCTTCGTCTTCAGGGGGTTGACCTGTACCTCATCGTATTCAATTCCGAGATGTTGCAACAGGCCCCTGACCTTCCACGAGAAAGGGCAAGTGTGCAGGATGAACAATTCAGGCTTGTCGCCCATGAGTGCGGGCGGTGGATTCCCCTTCTTCATGGTTCGTCATCATCGACTTTCATGGCTTTCCACCCAGGTTTCCAGAATTCATCATCATCCAACCAGTCCAACCATTCATCATCAGTGGCCCGCATCAGTTGGAAAGTGCGGCGCTCCAGCCCTTCGAACAGTGTGGCATCGAGTTCTTCACGTGTATGGGCATCCTTCCATTCTATTTGCATCTCACGAACTCGCATTCTTCCTGCTTCTGGGCTGTCATGATGTCTTTCACAAATGCTTCTCAGTTCATCCAACCAAACCTTGGTTCCTTTGATGTGGAGATTGTCTCCACTGTCAGAAGACTTTCGAGAGAATGGCCACCACCCCATGATTCTCGATATGGCCATCGGCTACCGACTTTCATGGTTGTGCAATTTGGTTGCATATTTTACAGATGTCAATATGCACAGGCTTGAAACACGAGCCATCCACCCGTCAACCGATGGGGTTGGAGCACGTCTTGTTGGCATGTATTGCTGGCGTGACTGTGGTCGGCATGAGTAAACGACAACCATTTCCAGAGCTCTCTCAACGATTTGGTGTTGTGTTGTTGCTTATTGGCCTGATTGGAATACTTGCTCAGAATGCCCCCGCTCCTCCCTCTGATAGGTTCTGGCAGTTTGTATTGACTTCAATCGGCGGGATTGGAGTGGTAGTTGGAATGAGACATATGGCATATACCAGGATGGATGTTCTGATCGCTCCATTCTCAGGTATTCTCCTGTGTGTGGGCTCGATTGGATTGCTATGGGATGAATGGAGCAGGCTCTCTGAGTTTGAGCAGATTGGCGCATTCATTCTTTCTGCGTTTCTTTGTATTGGAGAAGTATATCTGGTGTTCAGAGGATTATTGATTGGTCGCTTGCCACAGGCTTGGTCTCAGGCTGGATTGAGAAATCTACAACGTGGTTTGATAGATGGGCCAAATGGGGCTCTGACTTGTTTTGAGAAAGCGTGGGATGTGGAGGACGAACATCTCAATCCAATGGCATATCTTGCATTACAGAGAATCAATGCTGCGAAGGGGGATGTTCAGGAATCAAACAAGTGGGCAGAACGATTGCTTGAACAAGGTGGCGAAAGAGCGGTTGATGAAGCTTGGATTAAGGCGATAGAAGGGGCGTTGTCAAGTAGCGGAATCAAGGCGAATGAAGCAGAATGAAAGTGCTGAATAAGTGCTAAAAAACGGTGTTGAAGGAGCATCGATACCTCAATTTGATATACCTTGGAGGGCACTCAATAACTGAAGAAAATGGCAATCAATGAAATATTCAGCAAGGCATCAAATGCCTTTTCATCACCCTTGGCCACGCGTTTGATGATATCGGTTGCTGCAATTTGGTTTGGAGCCAGTCTTCTTTCGCAGGCATTGTACATGGGATTCTATGGAAAGCCCTACGATTCGTTGTTGTTATTGGAGATCATGGGCCCATTTTATGCTCTGATCATCGTTATTGAGCTGTTGATCTGGGCGATGATTGGGTTGATGTTGGTCAACAAGTTTCTGACCAACAAGGTGGACGTGTTTGTCCCTCCTGCGGTTTCTTGACAGTGCGAAGGCTGATGTTCAGAAGCCCTCTGTGAAATATCGATGGTCCGCATCAACAGGGTTCACACCGGTGGCGGCGATAAAGGCGAAACCTCACTTGTCGATGGTTCACGAGTGCGTAAATGTGAACTTCGAATAGAGGTGGTTGGGACCATAGATGAATTGAATTCATTCTTCGGGGTTGTAAGAATGGAACTTGATAGATTACCAGAGATTCATCCTGATGGCAGAGTGCGGACAAGTGTGAAGCGCGCAGGGCATCTCGGTGGAGAAGCGGTTTCAAGAGTGCAACAGGAGTTATTCGATCTAGGGGCGGAATTGGCTTGTCCACCTGATAACATTCCTGAAGGAATAGAATTGCTAGGTGAAGATGTAGCCGAAACACTGGTTGAAGAAATGGATGTTTGGTTAGAGGAACTTGAACCACTCACATCTTTCATTCTACCAACCGGCGAGGGTCCAGTGGCATGGTTGCAATTAGCAAGAACTGTAGCCAGACGTCTGGAAAGAAGACTGGTTGAACTCGATGGAACCGAGACTGTTCGCCCATTCATCATAGCCTATATCAATCGTTTATCCGATTGGTGTTTTGTTCTCGCGAGATGGTTGACCAATCGAATAGGTGGCGAAGAAGTATTGTGGCAACCTATTGGTGAGCGTTCAAAAGGTGCAGCAGACAAGACGCGAATGTTGTCTGGTCATGATGATGTAGATGATGTCTTGAAAGGAATTTGATCAGTCATCTGCAGTCAATTCCAGACTCCACGTGATCTCTGCAGAATCCTTGAGCATCGCTGAAACCGAGCAATATTTTTCATGAGAACTAGTGACCAATCGTTCGACCAATTCCTTTGGAATGTCATTCCCAGAGATGTGGTAGGTCATGTGAATCCTGGTGAAAACTCGAGGGTGATCCTCAGAACGCTCTGCATCAAGCACCACACTCGCTGTTCGCAGGTCCCGTCTATTCAATGCATGTACCACATCAACCATGCTACAAGCGCCAGCCATCTGTAGACATACCTGCATGGGGCTAGGGCCATCTTCCCAATCAAGATTCAATTCTTGCCCAGAATCATTGATGCCGACCATTGAGGTCGCTCCAGTCCATCTCACTTCTCCTCGCATATCCCAAGCAATCGTTCAATACCCTTGAGTCTGTCCCTTGAAGGCATGGAAATTGGACCGCGCTGTTCATGAACAAAGTCTTGGTAGCGCGGCAACATGGTAGGTGATGGAGCAGCAATCGAGATGCACGATGGAGTTCTGAAAGTTCCCGATGAACCATTGATTCACTTCATTGAAGGCGATGGAATCGGAGTTGACATCACCCCCGTGATGAAAGCGGTTGTCGATGCAGCAGTAGGCAAAGCATTCGATGGCAGTAAGAGCATTGTCTGGAAAGAAGTGCTGGCTGGGGAGAAGGCATTCAAGGCAACGGGAGAATGGCTTCCTGAAACAACGATTGAGTCCATGAAAAGCGG
>Ga0315334_10002745_pt1 | contig 10990 bp, 18 predicted proteins | sample M150034915metaG_FD_205555 | JGI IMG/M metagenome (GOLD analysis project Ga0315334, IMG submission 205555) | Ammonia-oxidizing marine archaeal communities from Monterey Bay, California, United States - M1 500m 34915 | ecosystem: Environmental > Aquatic > Marine > Intertidal zone | place: USA... | reverse complement strand
CTCACACCCTCCACCAAGCCCGTCACTAAACGCCCCCATATAACGAAAGGGTGTGACCCCAATCTCTAATGCTCTTTTGCGACAGTAATCAATCATAGTGAAAGCTGGGTTCGCAATTATGGATATTTATCTTTTTGTGTAAAATTGTAGCTTCTTCATGCCATCCAGCATTAGCTATAATCTTCGGCGAATAAAACATATACCTTTTGTTTAATGATGTGACAGTGATAATCGGGTTTATGGTCAAGGGCTTTTTAAAGTCGCTTAATCTGATTCGCCCCGAAAAGAAACGAGAAACCGCAATGGTCGCCGCCTCTGCCGCCTCCAAAGCAGAAGGTTCATTAGTATTATTTGGCAATTTCAAACGAGCCGGGAAAATTGCATTAGTATTATTTGGCAAGTTCACGTTCGTATTAGTATTATTTGGCATGTCTACGTTTGCATACCATCCCGCTGATTCTACCTTGTAAGTGTTCATTTTTCATGTTTTGGCTGTTAAATTATTTAAGCAAATTCTTGTATAAAAGTCAATGTTATTTGGCCCTTTTGATTTAATTCAAGATTATTCCGTGTAACTTTAATAAACCAGAAAAACCTATGAAAACTTCCAGCGAGCTAGAGGTCATCGTTGTTCTAAAGAAAAGCCAAGATATGATAGGCAAGCTTTCCCTAGCCCTGTGCTATGACGACGACGAGGAAACAGCCGAGGTTGGGCAGCAAATAAACAAGTTGGCGCACGAATCTTTTGAATTGCTCTGTCGCAGGGAAGACAGGGTGAGGTCAGAACAGGGGCTTATTTAACCATCGCTGTCCTCAAGCGCGGCTTTTTGCGTCTCCAAATGCGAGGCAAGGTAACCCTCTTGTTCTTCTTGGCGTTTGCGCGCCTGTTCTTGCAAGTCCCTTAACTCAATAGAGCGCATCAAAATGAAGGTCTGTTCTTCTTCGGTGGAAGAATCCATAACCTCTTTCGCGTCCTTATATTGAATACCACCCCACATATGGGCAATCCAAGCCTTTTCATAAAGATTTAGTTCGCCTAGAGTTTTGCCTTGGCCAGCTCGGGGTTGCGGTTTTTCTTTTGTCGTTTTCGCGACTTCTGCCTCTACGGTTTGTGTATTTTCTTCAGACATGATAATTTATTATGTTAGTCGTAAACTCCCAAAATATCCAACCTTTTATTAAATAAGTCAAGCGGAACATCGGCGTAAGTTGAGACGTTGGAGTATTGGGTGTAGTAATCCCTGTGCTGACCCTTGTCCCCCTCTAGTTTTCCTTCAGCCATGATAGACGCCACACAAGAAGCGGGGAACGCTGTAGCTTTTTGCATTGCGCTAAACCTTTCGTCTGACTTAATTAGTTTTTCTTCGTGCCAAGTTTTGTTGTCTTTGTAAACCTTGGCTACGATGATAACTTCATCCTTATTTGGCCTTCCGCAACCATCCTGGAAAATTTTATTTAACGACTCATCGTCTAAACCGCAATCCTCAATAAGAAATTTAACTATATTCCTATGGCCTCCATACCTTATAGTTTTGTAGCAACAGTTGTTTACCCCCCTTCTCCTCATGGAGTGTATAGAGTGAGATGCTCCTCCGCTTGTATAAAACGCTTCCATTTTTCCTAGGCTTTTTGTCTCTAAACTCTCAAGGCCATCCATCCCCTTGACTTTTGTTATTTGGCCGTTTTCAAGTATAAGGCAGTCATCTCTGTATTCGTTAATGAGTCCATCAACAGACCAAGTGACACCATACCGCAACGGGTTGGAGTTGCTCTCTAAATAGCTTGGCAAGCCCCCGACCATCATTTCTACTTTTATTATTTGGCCTCCTCCGTGCAGTTCTAGAAAGCCCTGCTCCGCAAGAATATTTACCCAACCTGGAGCCAGCCCAAGGTCAGTAAAAACGGGCTTAGACGCAAAATCCTTCGCCATGCTGTTGATTCTTTCAGAAACGTCTACCCTACCACCTAGGTCACAATATCGTACTCCATTTGCGATACACCAGAGTCCGACTGTTTCTGTTTGGTGATAGGGTAGACTGCTGATAACCACGTCTGGCTTCTCTTGTGCGGAGAGCCCCCTAGTAATATCTTCCGCGTCGTCTACAATAAAGAATAAATTGTTACTTGAAGAGGGTATATTATTTGCGGCGTCTGGGTTAGTGTCCATACCCGTCAAGTCAAAACCAAGCTTATCCATAGCCCAAGCGATGGCCGTCCCCATTCTGCCCACGCCACAAATTACAGCCCTCACGCTAACGCTTCCTTTTGTTTTTGCGAATTGATTTCTTCTTAGTTTTTCTTTTAGGGGACGCCTCAGGCATAACTGCCCTTATTTCGTCAACCAGCCCTAACTCCAGAGCTTCATCGGCACTAATCCACCAGTCTTTACGATCCCAATTTCTTTTTATTTTGCGCTTAGTTAGCTTGGAGCGAGAGACAAAAATGTCAAGGCAGCGCTCTTCAATCCTTTTAACAAATTCCACCTCGTCTTCAACTTCGTGAGTTTTCCCAATAGCCCCAAAAGACGCGCGATGAATCATAACCCAAGCTTGACCGCCAACCCACCTGTTATCCCCAGCCTGAAGTAAAATGCCAGCCATGGAAGCGGCCATTCCTAGTGTGCCCGTGGTAACACTGTGGCCATTATTTCTAAGGTCTTGAATATGATCGAATAATTCAAATCCATCAATAATGCTACCACCTGGAGAAGAGAAAACTATTTCGATATCACACTTAGGGTGTAGCCTACTCCATTGAGTCAGCTTACCCATGCACTGCCTAACGGAATTTCCACCAACCTCGCTAGAGAATCGATAAACAAAATTCTCGTCATCGTTAGCCATTTTTCTGCGATAGCCTCTCTGCGCCTCTTCAAATTCTAGCTGCGCTTCCTTAGCTTCTACTGAAGCTTTTTTGGCTTCAGCTAGAGTCTTGGTTGTCTCGGCTTTTATTCTCTCGGTCTCGGCTTCGTTTTTATTTATTTCAGACTGGACCTCCGCTTTTGTTCTAGTTTTTTCTTCGCTCATAACTCTTCAATCCTTTTCGATTTGTCATCAATGACTAGGTCGCAGGGCGGTTTTATGTATTTCCCTTTCGACCCAGTTGATAATTCATGGAACTTGCAGCCCCAAGACTCTAGTTGTTTTTCGGTAAAGCTATGGTAACATTTGCCCGCAGCCTTAGATTTTTCGGAACCACCCCTAGCGGTCCAATAAATTATATACCAACCTTCATCGTGTAGTTTATTTATTTTATCTATGTTTATTTGATTCGGAACCGCAAGGTCATACCTACGCTTTTCTCCGTAAAAGCAAATGGTTTCATCGATGTCCACTAAGGCAACTTTTTGGTCATCGGCCTCGAATCGTTTGGATTCGTGAAAGTCCATTTCCCCGCAACCATGGATGCGCCGCAACTCCGCTTCTCGATGCTTATTCATGATGATTTTATGGGGACGGTGCGCCTGGTAAGCCCCCTCCATCTTGTTGCTGGGCTCGCATTTGAGCTTCGTGTTCAGCCCTGAGTGTTCCGCATTTTTCCAATAAGAAATCTCGATCAGATCGATCCTCGATGTCGTTTGCGATATGCCAAGGCATTCCCAGTGTTAGCAGTAGTTCCCAATTTTCCTCTTGTTTCGTCATAATGTTATTTATTTGTTGGTTTTCTTGCACCTTTTTCTGGGGCCTCCTTGGCCCCTGTACTTTTTCATGCCCTTAGACATGTGGCCGCACCCTTGCCGAGTTTTTTTACCTCTAGGCTTATTGTATCCTAACGTATTTTTCCTAGCCATAAATTATCTCACTTTTTCATTTAAAATACCAGATTATTTCATCCCCTGCGGAAAAGTCAATGTGTCTGCGTGGTTAACTGTCCAGCTTATTTCGTGCGTTACTGACCGAAAAGTTCTAGCCGCGCTGGGAAAACCATTGCCTGATTTCTTTACCCCGCCAAAAGCAAGGTGCGACTCAGCAGCAATAGAGCCACCGTTCCAATAAATCATTCCCGCGTCGCACTCGTCTCGGAGAACCCTCGCCTTTCTAAAGTCGTTCGTAAGAACACCAACCGCAAGGCCGTAATCAGTATCATTATATATATGAATAGCCTCTTCTAAGGTATCGAAAGGAATAATTGCTACGTGAGGGCCGAAAACCTCATCCCTAAGATAGGGGGCTTCAGCTCCCCTCCATTCAGTCTTGTATACCATTGGGGTGCTGTAGTAGGCCCCGTTATCCCCAGTATAGACGGGGCTTAAAAGAATGTCTGCGGCAGGATCGTCTGCCACCATTTTGTTGTATTTTCTGATTTTCGCAAAGCCCTGCTCATTAATGATCGGCCCGTAATACACGTCTTCATCGGGGATCATTTCCTCCCAGCAAATGGCAGCGGGAGTACCACACGTACCCATGTTCTTCTTGAAGGGGTTGCCTGTTTTTAGTGCTGAAGCCTTTTCTACGAACTTAGCGATAAATCCATTTAATATACTTCTTTGGACTATCATTCGTCCAGAGGAAACACACCTTTGCCCAGATAATTTAAACGCGCTGGCGACCGCAGCCTCAACCGCCAAGTCCAATTCTACATCATCAAAAATAATGCAAGCAGATTTGCTGCCTAGCTCGCAAGCAGTAGTTTTATTCCAAGACTCCGCAGCCACTCGACGAATGTGCTGTCCAACAGGGGCGCTACCAGTAAAGCAAATATGATCGCAATCGCCCCTAACCAGAAGGTCACCAGCATCACCGCGACCATGGACCAAATTAATGACCCCGCGAGGAATGCCAGCTTCCGCGTAGATTTGCACAGCCATTTGGGTAGATATTGGAGCATCTTCACTTGGTTTAATTACTATAGTGTTCCCTTCCACTAGCGCTGGAGCCGCGTTCCAAAACATCCCAATGGCCAGTGGAAAGTTAAAAGGTGTTACGATAGCTATTACACCCTTTGGCTTGCGCAGCATATAAGCATCTTTATCCTCAATCTCAGAAGACACCATCTCACCGTGAGAATAGCGCCCAGAACCGAAAGCAAACTGAGCCATGTGCAAAGCTTCGTTAACTTCAGCAACGCTTTCATTGTACGTCTTGCCTGTTTCCCAAGATATTGCTACAGCCAACTTTTCCTTGTCCCTCTCAATGATTTGAGCTACTTTATTTAGGTAATCGGAGCGAACAAAACGACTAACCTTTCTCCACTTCTTGAAGGCTTTCCTAGCGCACAGTATAGCCTTGCTAACTTCGTTTCGATCACTCAGCGGGAACGCCCCTTGAGCTTTGCCAGTGGAGGGATTAATTTTGGTATACATTTCTGGAGTAGCCCTCCACTCTCCGTTAATATAATTTCTTCCTTCAAAGTCTCTCATATTATAACTCCCTCGTGCTTTGCATAAGTTGTTTAACGCTGTCTTTACAAAATCCCGCGCCTTCTCTACTAATGAACTCATATATTACTCCTGTTAATTCTGATGGTTTAGTAAACACTTGAGTAAGGTTTGGCTCTTTGCAGGTAATGGGTTCTTCGGTATAAAATTCAGCATATCCTTTTTCTTTCCACTCCTTCATTACTGCTTCTACATCTTCGACTTGGTAGGCCATGTGATGTATGCCTCCCACGCCCCCTCTTTCCGCCACCCAGTCTCCAACGATTGACCCAACTCCCCCGTCGCTAACAAAAATTTCTGGGGGCGCGTGATACTTACCATGGAGATTCGCTGAAGCCCAGTGTCGAGGGTCTTTGTGTCGCGCTTCTGGCGGAATTAGGGCAAGGCAATCCGCGTGGGAGTCGTCGTCAAACCTAACCTCAAATGAGGTGCCTATTTCATACCCAAACGCTTTTTCAAAGAAAGTAGCGGTTTTGTATCTATCTTTTACCCTATAAGCTATGTGGTCCAGCCTCATATCTGCTCCCAACACCTAATATATTATAGATAAATAAGGAAAAATATCAAGCTAAATCACTTATTTTCTAAGCGCAAAAAAGAGAAGCGATAAGACCGCACAGGCGGCGGTAAAGAGTATCAGTCCTGAAATGGTAGGTTCAATCATTGTAGGCTTTTCAAGTTACACGAAAAAAGCCTATTATTTCTACAATTTGCGCCAGCCTTGGCAATTATAAAGAAATCTACTACAAGTGTTAGCGAATTTAGCTACCTCGTATTCCTTTTTGTCTGGGAAGAAGGCGTGGGCAAGCTCATGGATAGATGTATTTAATTGAGTCTGATCTGTTCGGTCTGGGTTAATCGTCACAACTGAATCGGAGCAAGTTCCATCACAGTCATCCCCATAATATTTTTTATTTGGCTTCCTAAATGAAACCTTATATTCTGCACCCTGAGTGTTTTTGAATTTAAAATCAACCACATTCGACCTTACCCCAATCAGTATACGGCTTTTCCGCGACCCATTGAATCTGTCTCCCTGTGTCTCCGTTAAACCAGTAATGGGCAACGTGAAGTTCTTTTTCCACTACGTCTTCAACCCCATACTGATCTCGAATTGTGTCTCTGCTTATGAAATAAATATCATAAATAGAATCTACAAGGTTAATATCGTCTTTTGTTCTAACGTGACAATCAACAAAATTAGAAGCATCATCAAGAGATGAAAAATGTAATTTGCCACCATCCATCCAGCCAGCATAAGGCCACATTTGGTCATCTTCAAAAGTCATATACTCTCTTTGGTGAGCAAAGCTGCCCCTGATATTCTTACTGAAGCACCACTCACCCTGCTGCCTCTCGTAGCAATAAACTCTGTAGTCCCACCTCTTCCAGCCCGTTTCCCCGACTTCCCCCTTCTCGCCCTTGGGGTCGTGCTCTTTTTCTTCGTATTTGCAGGTAACTGTCCAAGTAGCTAATGCTGTTGATGCTCCTGCCGCCTTAATGAAGTTTCTCCTGTTCATAAATATATATTAACAAAACCCAACAAAAAAGTAAAGGAAAATCACGCCCCCGACTGGCTGGGTTTTTCATGTATGTCTGACGGAAGCAGTTCGTGAAACTCCCAATCTTGCCTCTGGGATTCGCTACCCTCGCCCCGTCGGTTTTCTGGATCGTCTTTCCCCTTTTCGCCCCTTTTTGTAAATCTACCCAAAACTGGTTGACCGCTTCTTAGTTTGCCCATGACACCACTTTGGAGGTGCTCGTGAAGCCCCCTGCTGTATTTTAGCCCATATAGTCGCGGCTCCACGCCGCCCCTCTTGTAACCAAAAAATTTACCGAAAAGGCTCTCGTCAGAAGAATTGCTGACTGATTCAGCTAAAATGTAAATCCTACCCTTGCTACTGGTCAGTTTATTTGGTTCTTTTACAATAACCCAATGAACTAAGGCTTTTTCGGGCAAATCACTCTCTAGAGCTGGCCACCCCAAAAAAGTATGTATGCTCGACCAGAAGATAACAGTGAACAAACAAAACGTACTTATACAAGCAGTTTTGACATACCACTTGAGTTGAGATTCGTTCAGCACCCAAAAACTCAGGCCACCGAACACTAATAATAAAATTGGTAATGCTATATTCATTTCTTGTTCTCCATTATCCAGTGATAAAGCGTGCTGCTGCCATGCCCATACCCATAGGGTAGTGGGCGGTAATCTTTCGTTTGTATTTCTGGCGGCTTACCCCAATTAATGGGGAAGGGTCTTCCGTTGGAGCTGTGATATATTTCATACTCACAAGTGGGACAGCAACACCCACTTAAGTAAAACGCCAATAATAAAATTGTTAATGATCTGTTCATGTTAGTATACTTCGGTTCTCGTAAAGGTACTGTCGCCCTCCAAAACCCAAACCACATCTCCCGCTTTGCAGTTCGCGGTTGGTTTTATTTCATATTCGCCCTTGTCGTTTATGACCGCCACAGTCTTGGTGTGGTGCCGCAAGTATTCTATTTTAGTTGTTCTTCTGGAGCCGTTTGCGTCATTCATTTCCCTTTTTTCTTTTTCTTCTTGTCTTTTTTGGGCTTCTTCTTTTCTCTTTTTGGTTTTGCTCTATCTCTTCCCATAATTAGTTTCTCCTATGTTAGTTTCTTTCCGTAATCAATCAATTCCAAGTCGTGCAACGCCGCGCGAGTGGCGTCGGTAATATCCGAGAACTCGAACATCTCAATCGCTGGTAAATTGTTCTCACCACCGATACTTGCCGCTGGCAAGTCCGAATACTTTGGCACGATGCCCTCGCGGAGAAGCGCAATCTTCTTTGCGTCATCTTTAACGCATATAGCTTCCATGCCTGTGGTTCGAGGTAGATTGTGCTCTTTGATTCTTGTCTGTGCTTCTGCGATATCTTTTTCAAGTCGCTCGATATGCTTGCCAAAGGCGATTTCTAATTTGTCGTTCATTTGTTTGTTTCTTTCTGTTTATTTTAGTATACTTAATTTTCCTTTCAAAATGTCTATAAACATTTTAACATCACAACGCTTGGCTTGCAAGAAAGACATTTTATAAAAAGAAGGCTTATTTCCCTTCGCTCCAAATAATATATGCCCTCCAACAGCAAACGGATAGACCACGAATGGGGCCGCGAACAGCAAGTACCAACGCCGAGTAATTAGCGCAAAGCCAGCAAACAGTATGGTCGCCAATTGCCCTATAAAGTGCATCATTCTCACCCGTGGGTCAGAGTGGTCTTTTAAATACTGGGTATAGTGTTTATCGCTCTCCTTGTCTTTCATATCTTTAGTAAGCCCTTTAGCTGCCCCCAAGTGTCTTCGGCTTCTTGATTTGTGCCAATAATGTAGTGTGGATTCCCCACTTCGAAGTCCTCTACGTGATGCTCTTTTCTTAAGTCTCTGTCGGAAGTTAGCAATATTTCCACAACTTGCCCCTCGTTATCCCTTTTTAATTCTCCGCGCAAATATTCATAAGGGTTAACTAGCGTCATTATTACGTCTTCGAGAACGACACTCTTGTGCAGTTTATTTAAATAGGTGGCCACGGCATTAGCGTTTCTAATGTTTTTCTCTCGGCCAGCCCTGCCGTAATCGTGGTTTTCGAACATACTTCTAAACTCATCTCCGTCTATCACAAATGGAGTAAGAATGTGCTTCGCCAACATTTTGCCCAAGGTGGTTTTGCCAGAGCCTGGCTGACCGTACAGCACATAAATCATTTCCAGTTGTCCTTGTCCGTTAACTCTTTGATTTTGTGGTTACACCAACCTACCACCACTAGGACAATGATGATGTTTACCACGGCGACTGTTATTCCTAATTCTGAGCTATTCATTCTAGTGGTTTTATTAAACTCGCAGGTAATTCGTTTATTTCAAGCACGCCGCCGCTTTTGTCCGTCCTAAATCGAAAGGCTACTTTCTCTTGGCCAGTTGACTCAAATATTCTTTCTTTAGCGACCATCTCTTTGTAGGGCTTGACCTTAAGTAGTTTGATTGTCGCCTTGACGGGCTCCTCATCTCTTTTCGAATAAACATGAACCGTCACTATGTTTTCGCCCGCAGTAACACCGCGAAAAGAAACTATCTCTTCGTTAAGGGGAACCACAACGCCTTCTTCCTCCTCTCTTAGGCTGTTATTTCGCCGTCTGCCAAGCGCGTCATGGTCTAAGCTTATTAGGCTCCCTTGGCCCCCCTCTCTCCTGTTGAAGCTAGCTATATGCCCAGAGGCCGCTTGCACGTATATGTCTAAGTCGTCTTCGCTTTCCCCATCCCAAGTCAAAATAACTTCGTAAATTGCATTGGGGGGACGAGATTTGGTTTTCTCCTCTTCGGTTTTTAAGAGAAACAAAATGGCTACCAACACCAACAAACAACAAAAAAGCACATCAATGAATGGCCTGAACGAAAAGAATTTTTTGTATCCTTTATTAATCATTTAATAGTGACCTCCTTCGCTTCCTTCTGGCGGTAGTTTATTTAAATTGTTTTTCTTTTTGCTCGCACGAGGCATCTTCCACGCTATATACCAGACACCCGCAGCAATTATATAAAAAGGTATTTGCAGTAGTAAAAGGTATTCAATCATTCTTCTAGTTTAAATCTCAAAATTATCAATTGAGCTTGCAATGGCAAACTAAATATAATACCACAGATAGTAGTATAAAAAGCCGTGTTCAGTCCAGCCTTAAGCCCAGAAACGATATCGCTAACCTCGCTTCCTTCCGTAAGGCTGGTAGACGTAGCAACACACAGACCAAAAACCGTGCCCAACAAACCCAAAGAAAAAAAGTGTTCAGCAACAAACCAACCTACCTCGGCCTGTTTGCCTAGCTGACTCCTAGCGTGCGGTTTGGTTCCCTTTTCTATTTTGTCTGCTATATAGCACAATTTACCCACCCAACTAGAGACAATTAAGTATAATATCATTATCACTATAGTTAAATAACTGACGTCATTCTTGACCATTAGTGAAATCGCCCCCTTAGTTTGCGCGAAAAAAAGGGCCGTAATCACAACGGCGTTGAGTAAAAACCATTTTGTAAAAGTATTCATGTTTATCATATTAATTGCTCCAGTGCCCTAACCTTCGTCTTCCGCCACTTCGCTCGCGCGATCAACCTTAAAGCCGTTTGCTTCAACGTTTTTATTCAAAATATCACGCACAAATTTAGAAAGGCCCGTTTTCGAAACCCTTTTCTTGCCTGTTCGCTCTTTGTAGAGGTCGTCAAACGCTTTGTTTGTGTGGATTACCATGTTCGCCGTACCGTCATCTAATTCTTGGACTTCTTCCACGAAAATTCTTGGATAAGTGTCCGACATGGCTTCTTTTAAGTCTTTTTTGTGGCTTTTGCTCATAGGGCTGCTACCTCTAAATATTAAGCTTTTTCTCGCATAAAATCAATATAAAGTTTGGCGTAATCCGCGCTCTAAGCGATAAAAGCGTGTAAACCACATTGATATAATGCCACTACCGTCACCAAAAGGGGAACAAGAGAGGGACGACTTCATCTCTAGCTGCATGTCTAACGAAAACATGAAGGGCGAATTTCATGACCACAAGCAAAGGCTAGCGGTCTGCCACTCCAAATGGAAGAAGGCTAAG
>Ga0315334_10002744_pt1 | contig 10990 bp, 6 predicted proteins | sample M150034915metaG_FD_205555 | JGI IMG/M metagenome (GOLD analysis project Ga0315334, IMG submission 205555) | Ammonia-oxidizing marine archaeal communities from Monterey Bay, California, United States - M1 500m 34915 | ecosystem: Environmental > Aquatic > Marine > Intertidal zone | place: USA... | reverse complement strand
GACGGATTTTACTTTTGCGGCCGCCAGCGCCGACGGCATAGCGTCTGATGATGCTTTGGTTGAAGCATTTGGTGATACTATTGGCGCCACGGACCTAGTAGATGGTGATTTATCAGATAGCGTTGTGCCCACCGTCGATGGCCAGGCTTTGCCCGCATTCTTTCCGTTGGGAGATACCCTGTTGGATGTAACGGTCACCGATGCATCCGGCAATATAGCCTCGGGTCAGCTGACGATATCAGTGACTGACCAGACTGCGCCTGTGGTCACCGCTTCTGCTGTTGACCTGGAAGCAACAGCTTCGGGCGGGTACAGCGGCGCAAGTGATGCCATTACTGCCGCAGCTGATGCCACGGACAATGTAGACGGTAGCGACCTTAGTGTTGCCATTACTTCGACCTTGGCAGATCCGATTCCTTTTGGTGAAACCGTTGTATCGATAACGGTAACGGATGAAGCGGGCAATGCAAGCACTAGCACGGTAACTGTGACTGTTGTTGATACCACTGCACCAGAGATCTCGGGTGCTGATAGTACCATCGAAGGCTCTGCGGGTGACGATCTGGCCTTGGCAGATACCCAGGTCCAGGACTGGCTGGCCAGTGTTACCGCGACCGATATCGTTGATGGTGCGGTTGAGGTCAGCAACAATGCGCCCGATATTTTCCCATTTGCCCTGGGTACCACGGTGACCTTCACCACAGTAGATGCTGCCGGTAATGAAGCCACCGCTGATTTTGTGCTCAGCGTCGACCCGGATGAGGTGCCCCCGGAAATCACTGCACCCGATGCCATTACCGTAGAAGCCGAAGGCGCGGATGGCACGCCTGCTAGCAATAGCAGTATTGCTGCCTTCCTAGTGGGCGCCTCTGCTACAGACAACGTTGACGGTGATGTAGCGTCAGCTGTGACAACGGATGCCGGGGCTGTTTTCCCACTTGGCGAGACAACCGTCACTTTCAGTATAAGAGACAGCAGCAATAACGAGACGACAGCTACATCAACAGTGACCGTGGTGGATACCACGGCACCAGTAATCTCGGGTACCGTAGATGGCACTTTTGCTGCCGTGGATGCCGATGGTACGCCGGCAACAGACGCGGGTATTGAAGCCTTAGGTGCCGCTGTCAGCGCCCTTGATGCTGTCGATGGTGCAGTGACCGTGACCAGCGATAAGCCTGGGGTGTTTCCGCTAGGTGCTACTGTGGTCACAGTAACAGCGACTGATGCTGCTGCAAATACCACGACTGCTACGATGACGATTACCATTACCGACCAGGCCGCGCCAGTGGTTACTGTGACCGATGTCACGCTGGAAGCCACAGGTGAACTCGGTGCTGAAACATCCGAAGCCAGCCTGATAGCGCAGGTGTCTTCGGTTGATAATGTGGATGGCACTGGTGCTGTCGTGAGTATTGCGCTGCAATCGGATGTGCTCGGTTTTGGTGACACGCTGCTCTCAGTTACCGTGACCGATGCGGCGGCAAATGCCAGCACGGCCTCCCTGGTGGTGAGCGTAGTAGATACCTCGGCACCTGCTTTTTCTGGTACGAATCAGTTGATCATTACCGTCGATGAGGCGATGGATGTGCCCGCCTCGGATGAGCGCGTGGTCGCCTGGCTGGCGGGGATTTCGGCTGAAGATATCGTTGATGGCCCAACCGTTGTCGTGGATGATGTCCCTGATGTGTTTCCGGTGGGCGAAACCATGGTGACCTTTACTTCCGAAGACAGCCGTGGCAATACAGCCACCGAGGTTGTATCGGTGATTGTCGCTGTAGGTCCAGCGGTTATGGCACCGGATGCCATAACCGTGGTTGCGGTGGATGGCGTTTCTGTGGGAGCGTCACATCCTCTCATTGAAGCCTTCCTGGCAGCTGCAACGGCCAAGGATTTTTCCGGTAACGACTTGGAAGTCAGCGACGATGCACCTGAGAGTTTTGAGGTGGGTTCAACCGTGGTGACTTTCTCGGCAACCGACAGCGAAGCCAGGGATGGCAGTAATGCCTCAACAGTAACGGTGGTGGCACCTAGCGCCGATGCCGATACCGATGGTGATGGCATGGATGATCAGTTCGAGGTGGATCATGATCTTAATCCGAATGCCGATGATGCTAGTGAAGATGCCGATGGTGATGGCCGCAGTAACCTGGACGAATACCTGGAGGGCAAGGATCCGAATGTTGATGATGTGGACCCGGTGGTAACAGCGCCTGGCGATGTGGTGGCTGATTCTACGGGCCATAAGACCCAGGTGGACCTGGGCCAGGCAACAGCGACCGACACCCTCGATGGCGACCTTTCCGCCAGCGCCGATAATACCGGCCCGTTTGAGTCGGGTAGTCATGTTATTACCTGGACCGCAACCGATGCCGCCGGTAATGTGGGTATAGATACTCAGAACCTCACCATTAACCCACAGATTACCACGGCGACCCAGGGACGAACGGCAGAAGGAAATACCTTTGACCTGGATGTGGTGTTAAACGGGCCCGCCGGTACCTATCCACTGGAGATTCCATTTACCCTGGCAGGAACCGCAGAGCGTGACAGCGACTACAGCACCGAGGGTGATTCGGTAACGATTGAATCTGGTCAAAAAGGCGTCATCAGCTTCATGATTCTTGCTGATGAGAGTGCTGATGAGGGCAATGAAACCATTGAAGTCACCCTGGGTGCACCGACAACGGGTGCTGTGCTGGGTGCCAATGATAGTTCAGTGATCAGTATTATAGAAGAACAGGCACCGCCTTCGCTGAAGATCTCGGTAACTCAGGGAGAGACAATAGGTCGTAATGTGGCCGCTGAAGGTGGCATAGTGACGGCGCTGCTGAGCATCCAGGACCCGAATGGTGATCACACTGTTGACTGGAGTGGTTCTGATTCAGGGCTGGTCTCTGACACAACCGATGCTATTGACTTCTCTTTTGACCCTACCGGACTGGCTGAAGGCGGTTATGAGATTATTGTTAGTGTCACCGACAGTGGCATTGCCGATGAGACTTTCTCAGTATCGGTTCTTGTTCGGGTTTCGGCGGCCGCAGTCGAGTCTGATAGCGATGAGGATGGTATACCGGATAGCAAGGATACCTCTGACGAAGCTAATGTGCTTTCGGTTAATGCAGACGAAAGCGATGCAGAGATGACCGCCGATGAAGGTGTCAAACTAGTGATAGGTGACGCGGCAGCCGGTGGAGGTGTCTCAGGTGTTGCCGTGAGTGAAGAGACCATTGCGGCCTCCGGTGAAGATGGTGGTGATGCGCCAGACAACGGTACTGATGAGGACTTTGATTACCCAATCGGCGTCTATGATTTTGGTGTCGAAGAACTGCCTGTACCCGGAATGTCAGTCAATGTTGTCATTCCGGTAGGCCAAGCGATTCCTGAAGACGCTGTGTACAGGAAATACACAGAAGAAGGAGGTTGGGTAGACTTCATAGCCGATGACAATAATGCGGTAAAATCCGCTCTTGGAGCAGATGATGCCTGTCCGGGTGCCGGTGATGATGCCTATATCGATGGATTGACAGCCGGTGATATGTGTCTACAGTTGACCCTAGAAGATGGAGGGCCTAATGATGCTGACGGTCAAGTTAACGGTGCTATTGATGATCCTGGTGGTATTGCAATAGCGGCACCGGTACTGGTGGTCAACATTAATGCCGAAGGGCATCAGAATAGGCGTAAAGTGGGTGGTTGTTCTGTAGCGGAGGGCCCGGGTGACTACGGCCTGATACTGCTGGCGCTGCTCGCTTTGCTTGGCCTGACCCGGCGTCGTTTCCGGGCATTACTAGTCCGTGTTGACTAGAACCCTGCTGGCCTCGAAAGAGGCCAGATTACTTCTCGGGGGCGCCATGATTGGCGCCCTTTTTGTTTGGGCTGTTGCTCTCTCTTTGGGTATTGTCAGCGGTCCAGTGCTCGTCTTGCATTCTTTGGATTGGTCGTTGTTCCTGACGCTCTGTATCGTCGTTCCAATACTGGAAGAGTTGGTGTTCAGAGGGATGCTACAGGGTTATTTAAGGCAGTTCGATCGTGGCCAAAAGGCTATTCTGGGCATCAGTGCAGCTAATTTGCTGACAAGCCTGCTGTTCATGTCGCTGCATTGGTTGAATCGCGATGGTTACAGCGCTTTGCTTGTGTTTTTGCCCTCCCTGTACCTCGGATTGGTTAGAGACCGCACCAGCAGTATCCCCATGTGCATATTAATTCATATCTTGTGGAATCTGGGTTGGTATATCTTCGTGTTCATGTCCTAGACGCTGCAGGTTTTGATGGTTAAGCTTGAATCGAATAGCACTAAGTAGGACTTTTTATAAATCCAGGGTTAGATAGCATTGTCATTCTTTCTTTTGAAAATAGAATCGGACTGCAAGGCTATGGCAGGCAGAGTAGAAGCAGGATTGGTTTTCATGGTGTATATTAAATATTAGTGTTTTTCTATCCTTGACTTATTAGTTGTGTAGCAGGATGTTAGTTAATGCGTATTTTTTAAAAGGAAAACTTATGCAGCTCAGGAATCTGGTGGTCCTTTTTTTTCTCCTGGTCAATGGGCCTTTGGTTATGGGCTCTTCAGAAGAAGAAGGGCGTTTGGCGAGTCTGATTGCAGAGGATAAGAGAGATATGCCTTCGTATATTTCTCTGGCAAGCCTGGAACTGGCAAGAGGCGACCTTAGTGCGGCTGATGCTACTATCAGGAGAGGACTCAGATACGCGCGTTTAAGCCAGGCTAAATTGGAATTGCGTACCCTTGGAATTCGCCTTGAAGACGAGAATCTCGATTTCAAAGCAGCACTGAGACACTATCGACGCGCTGCGAGACTAAAAGAGAGCAGTCAGTTTGCTGCAGTTCACCTCGCCATGGCCAATGTATATTTGCAAGCCAGAAATTTCGAGCAGGCGCATGAATTACTGCGTTTATCGCTAACGGCTGATTCTTTGAATAACGAAGGTGCAGAGATCTCCCTGCAGCGGTTGCAGACAATCGAGCGCGCTATCCTGGTTACCAATAGTCCTTTTGCTTATGACGAGTCTATCAGCCGGGGTGAGGTGTCGCGACTGCTCAATCAGGACTTGATGGTCAATGAGTATCTAAATGGCTCTGCCGGTCAGTCGATAGGCGAAACTTCAGACCAGGGGTTAACTGACTATGCTCTATCCGAATTTGCTGATGATATTTTAGTGACACATCGGCTCAATTTAAGAAGTTTCCGTATTCGTAATGGCTCGTTTAAGCCAGATAACATGATGAGCCGACGGGAACTTGCCATGCTGGTCGAAGATCTCTTATATCTAAAACTTAAAGTGAGTCGGACCAGTTTTATCGGGACACAATCACCATTCTTAGACCTGCCATCAAGTGCGACCAGCTTTAATGCATTTATGTCGGCCGTGACCCGTGGTCTTATGCAGGCTGGTGAAGATGGGAACATTCGGCCAGACGCTCTCGTTAGTGGTGCTGAAGCAATTCTCGTCCTGCACAATCTCAAGCAGATTTTGCAGCGATAATCATGCGTTAAATGGAGTCATGATAATGAAAATAATAATGACGTTGGCGATAGTCCTGGTAGCTGGGGTGGTTAGAGCCGACGAGCTTTCCTTGCTTTCTGCTCAGGGTTTTGGATTTGCGGAAGCCAGTAAGTTCCCGGGTCCCCGTGCTCAGTTCATGGCCAAGCGCGCAGCTAAAGTCGATGCGCAGCGTAATCTGCTGGAAACAATAAATGGCGTAAGAGTCACATCCGGTACCACGGTAAAAGATATGACTTTGGAAAGCGACATCATTGGCAGTCGCGTTAAAGGCTTGCTACAGGGCGCTTTCGAAACACATTCGACAGTAACCCAGGAGGATGGTAATTGGGTCGCAGAAGTTACCATGGCAGTGTGTATGAGCAGTGCTGAAGGTCAATGCAGCGATAAACCCACCCTGGCATCAGTTATGCAACCGGCTTTAAAGGGGGCAGCAGCGCCGTTACGATTTTCACCTGAAGCCGCGGCAACGGAAGCACAGACTCAGACCAGCAACGCAGAAACAGCGAATACACAGTCAACCGGCTTGATTATAGATGCTTCCGGACTGGCTTTTTCGCCTATGTTAGATGTCAGAATCCAGACTCAGGAAGGCAAAGAATTATACGGCCCGGGACATGTCAGCCAGGGTACTAACTGGCTTCACTGGGCAAGAGACACTGAAGGCGCAAAAGCAATGAAGGCGGTTATTGGCGAGAGCCCAATCCTGATAGGTGTGGCCAGTCTGGGCGAACAGTCCCAGTTGGTTGTCAGCGATGTCGATGCCATAAGGATATTCAGTACAAACCTTAACAGCGGTGATTTCCTGTCACAGGGCAGGGTAGTATTTATCGTCGCCGGCAATTAGAGATTGGCCATTCAAGACTTGATTTTTCGGGCCTGGTTTATCTGGTTTGCTACTGTGCTCTGCTATAGCCCTTGCGGATTAGCCGAGGAAGATGGTTTTGAAGCTTTAGATGCCTTGCTTGAAGCACAGTTTCAGTATACCGATGATACGCTGGAGGCTGATTACCAGGCGCTCGACGCAGCGCTAAAGAAGGCTCATCAGCGCTTTAGAAATGAGATAGAAGGCGTTTGGGGAGAAGGTGAAGTCGTTCTTCCTGGTAAGTCGGCCTGGGTCGATTATTCGCTGAACAGAAAGTTAAGGCGCAGCTTTGATTTCGAGAAAGGATTTGTACAGATCGAACGGATATTCAAAGAGGACTCAGAATTAGATAGCGTCACTCGTGAGATACAGGCAGCTATTCATGCCGCGGCAGTGGATACTGGCGCTGACTTGTCGAGTAAAGACACCTTATGGCAATACGCCAGTCAGGATCTGCACAATCGAGCAGTGACAATAGAAAACCCGGTTGATACAAGCCAGAGGCCGGTTATGGCAGATTTGCTTGATATTCCAGAGTCTGCTGTTGTGCTGAATGTTCTGAAAAATGCTACCAAACCAATGCAGCAAAGCTTCGGGTTATCGCCACAACAAGAAAATCCTGCTGTTCAAACTAGTAGTGATACAGATAAACAAGCGCACAGGCCAGAAATGACAGCAATGGTGATTGCTATGGCCAATGATCAAAAAAAAATCATGGTGACAATCCCTTTGCGCCAGAACTACTTATCTTCGGCCGCCGCGGCCTATCAGCCGAAAGTGCTTATTGAAGCGGCCCGGCAGAGTTTACCACCTAGTTTGCTATATGCCATTATGGAGACAGAAAGCCACTTTAATCCTCGGGCCAGGTCTCATATACCTGCATTTGGGCTGATGCAATTGGTGCCAGCATCAGGAGGGGTGGATGCCTATCAACACCTGTATGGGGAAAAATTGGTACTGGGTCCAGATTATTTTTATAATGCCGATCAGAATGTTGAACTTGGTGCGGCTTACCTAAACCTGCTTAATACGCGTTACTTAAAAAGAATCAGAAATAGTCTAAGTAGAATTTATTGTGTTATCGCAGCGTATAACACGGGGCCGGGCAATGTAGCCAGAGCATTTGTAGATTCAAAAAGCGTTTTAGTTGCTGCAGAAAAAATTAATAAACTGACGCCTGAGGCTGTTTTCGAGCAGTTGGTCCAGAGGTTACCCTACAAAGAAACACGGCATTATTTACAGAAGGTCATATCAGCACAGAAAAAATACCAGGAAATGGATCAACTGGTCCGTTTATAAATCAGAGAGGTTTACGCATGCTGCGATGGATACTGGCATTTTTAGCGATCATTAGTTTGTCAATCAGGGCGGATGAAGTCGTTGAGGAGTTTGGAACAGGCGCCATAAACTGGAGCAAGGGCATGGTCATGGCCCAGGGTTTTGGTACGTCAAGGCAAGGGATGCCAGCGGCACAGCGGCGGTTACTGGCCAGGCGAGCGGCGGTTGTCGATGGGCAGCGCAACCTGTTGGAACTCACCAAAGGGGTAAGATTGACTTCAATGACCAAGGTTATTGACCATGTTCTTGATAATAGTGCGGCCGCAAGCCGTGTTCAGGGTGTTATCCGAGGCGCCGTACCGATTAAAGAGTCTTACCAGAATGATATCTATACCGTCACCATGGCCATGCCTATTGCTGGTGATCTTCTTTACGCAGTTTATCCTGATGGTAAGGACATAGTGGCTATCAATCCTTATCTAGGTCAGGCTAGCCGACGCCTTAGCACCCTGTTAAACACCATCAGTCCCTATGTGCTCTGGCTGGAAAGGCAATTGATCGTACCTGTCCATGCTGGAGAATTGTTCGTGCTCGGTAGTGATAGCGATGCTGCGGCAGCCCAGCGAATTATCGAATGGATTGATCTTAACCAGCCTACAGATATTGCTGGCGCTCTGAGGCAGTCTGTAAATGAATATGCGGCGGGTGAATTCACTGGACTTCTCATTGATGCCACCCAGGTCAAGAATTTTGAACTGGCGACAATTCCGACCATTCGAGGCCATGATGGCAAGGTGATTTATCCGAACCAGAATACCTCGTATTCAGATATTGCCAATAAAAGGGGTGTGAGCTATGACCTGGATATCAATGATGCAGTGAAAAATGAACGGGTGGCACGGGTGCCACTGATCGTGCGGGCTATAAGGACTTATGAAGGACTGACTTCAGATCTTGTTTTATCCGCAGAAGATGCAAGCAAGATCATGACCAGTAAAAGTGCGCAGGCGGCCATGAACAAAGCTGGTGTCATGATTGTCATCTCGATCTAGTGTCTATGGCTCAAGCAGGCGGGTTTTGAGATTGTTCTGGTCATTCAGAGAAATGCCTGCTGCTTCAAGGTACCCATCCAGTCCGCCAAAGTGCTGATCTACCTCATCCAGGCCGGCTTCTATATACGCTCGATGGACACCGGTCATTATGTTGAGGGTGCTTTCTTCAATCTGGATGCCCTGTTCTGCCATCCTGGCGCGTGTACGACTCTTTAAATCAAGGGATTGATTGGTCAGCAGGTAGTCCTCTATGACCAGGGTCCGGCTGACTCCCAGAGTCAGCTTGATGATAGCAGCGCCAAAACCCGTTCTGTCTTTTCCAGCCATGCAGTGAATCAGGAAGCCTTGTTCTGTTTCTACCAGTGCTCGCAGCACAATTGTATAGGCAGCGACGTGCTCTCTGGCGATTTCCCGGGTGATTTCCTGCATGAATTGGATCCGGTCCCGATCGGAATGCTCCATTTTGGATAGGCTCGCTCTTAAAGAGTTGCTGGTCCCAGGTGATATGGGGATATGAACTTGGCAGTCAAATGGATCCGTTTGTGGCGATGGATAAAGTGCGACTTCATCATGGCTGCGCATATCACAGATAACGCCGATGCCCAGTTGGGCAAACTCTGCATTGGCTGATGTCGGGATATCTGTGAGCATGCCGCAGCGAAACAGGTAGCCGAGCTTGATGCGCTTGCCATCTGCCGTGGAATAACCACCAAAATCCCTGAAGTTAAGGCTGCCAGGGATATTTATAAATCTTGAGTCCTGTCGTGCTCTACTCATACAAATATCGTCTCATTAAACGTGGTTTGAATAGTATCTTAAGTCATCATGGTTTAGTAACTCGGGCGGTATACCCGCAAGGTTGCCCGATGCTATCGGCATCAGTTACAGGCGGTATAACAGGGGTTTTTCAGCGAGCCTGCGATGCTTGAACTCCTCTGGAAGAACATCCAGGTGCGCCTCGAGCAGCTCTCTCGTCATACTGCGAATTTCATCCAGGGTGAGTATTGACGCGGTAAGAGGATCCAGGCACATGGCCTGAAAAACAAGTTCGGGATCGGCCTGCTGTGAGGCCAGCACGGCCAGACGCTGAACATTAATCTGGTTTCGATTGATGGCGGCCAGGTGTTCTGGCAGCGGCCCAAAAGGTATGGGTTGGATCCCTTTATCATCGACTTGGCAGGCGACTTCAACGCAGGCGTCTTCAGGCAGATTATCGATTAAGCCGTGATTAGGAACGTTGCCGTAGATGATCTCAGGTTGATTACTGGTAACCGCATGAATAATCTGTGAGCCATACTCGATACTTCTTTCCAGGGAAATCGGCGTTTCCCAGCTTGCCATTTTGCGCATGGTTTTACGCCAGTCAGGTCGGTCGTAGAGCTCTTTTATAAAGCCAGGGGCGCCGTTCCAGCTACCGCCTGGGCAGTATCGATTGACCATTGCCGCATTTTTGCGGAACCAGGGTGAGTATTCGGAATTGTGACCAGAAGCTTCAGTGACGGGATAACCAAAGTGTTTGATATACTCCATTCTGGACGTGTCATGTCGCCATATTTCAGGCGTTTCTGCCAGCCTGCGCAGATCAGCTAGAAGGTCGCTTGAGCCTGCTTTGAACTCTGTAATCCAGGCCTGGTGGTTGATACCTGCGCAGCGAAACTGCACTTCATCGATGCTTAGGCCCAGTCTTTCTGCCCATTGCTCTGTGGTTCCCTGAACGGAGTGACACAGCCCTACCAGTTGTAGTTCTGGGCAGGCCTCGCTCATCCCCCAGCAGAGCATGGCCATGGGGTTGGTATAGTTCAGTAGTAGAGCATCGGGGCAGAGATTGAGGATGTCCCTGGCAAGGGCTGCCTGGACAGGTAAGGTGCGCAGGCAGCGCATGATACCTCCGGGCGTAAGGGTGTCGCCAATGGCCTGGCATACCCCGTATTTCTTTGGGATATCGATTTCGGCCTGAATGGCCTGGTAACCACCCACTAATATGCTCGAAATCACGAAATCGGCATCGACTAACGCGGTAGTACGGTCCTGATGAAGAGAGTAGCTGGCATGGGGGTAGGGGCCTTGTTCACATATTTTTGATACTATCTGACCCGCGTATTCCAGTCTTTCCGGATCAATATCAACCAGGGCAAAATGGCTGTCTGCCAGCAACGGATAACTGAGCAGGTCAGCGGTTAATCTGCTGGAAAAGACCAGGCTACCGGCCCCGATAATAACAATTTTCTTCATTTTGGCATCCGTGTTTTGGCTTCCATAAATCTGTTTGCCG
>Ga0315334_10002742_pt1 | contig 10991 bp, 7 predicted proteins | sample M150034915metaG_FD_205555 | JGI IMG/M metagenome (GOLD analysis project Ga0315334, IMG submission 205555) | Ammonia-oxidizing marine archaeal communities from Monterey Bay, California, United States - M1 500m 34915 | ecosystem: Environmental > Aquatic > Marine > Intertidal zone | place: USA... | reverse complement strand
GGCACCTGCTGATCATAAGCGGGGAGGAAAGCTGCTCCTTTCAGAGACTTTACGGCTGCGTGTTGGGCCTCACGAATGAATGGACCGGCGTCAATCATGCGAAGTTCAAAATTGTCGGAAGTTTGAGGTTCACCGCCCGCAGTGAGGCCGATGACACAGAATGGCATGGATTCTTTTCGGAAAGCTGACCTCCATCCTACTATCATGGCTCTGAAAGTTTGCTGGTAAAGTTTCGGGCGGGCATTCCCGAGCGCGTTATTATATCCTTGGTTGAAAACGACTCCACTGACATTTAGACCGCTAATTGGAGCTATCATTGCATTAAAAGAAGCTCCCGGGTTGTTCCTATCATTGGCAGGATCTTGTCCAGGCTCTGTCGGTTTTGGATTCGGTTTTTCACCACGCTTTTTGCGATTTTCAGTGTCTTTTTCCCATCTCTTAATTCTTGCGGCAAGGCTAGTAGCAGCATCGTACTGTTCGATCTTAGAATCCCACTCTTGTATGAGAGGCTTGGCATCATTAATGGAGTTGAGATCTTTACGTGAAGTCCATGCTTCGACCGTTGTTCCTCCAACAGAGGCATCGATTAATCCTACCGGCATACCTGAAACCATGTGCAGGCGTCTCCCGAAAATATACCCTATTGCTGAGAATCTGGTGACTGACTTTGGAGTACAAACTTGCCATTGTCCTTTCATTTCATAACGGTTTTCCCATGCATTAAATTCATTAATTCGCTCAATGTCATCTTGAGGGTCATTGGTTGCTTTCTGAGGAATTGTCATTAGACGTATCGTTGGGAAATTGGCGGAAAGGACCTCAGTATCGCCGTGATAGATGCTTTCGAGAGCGTCTTCCATATTGCTTTGTCCACCGAGTAACCACACATCACCGATTAGGATGTTATCAAATTCAATGGTTTTATTCTCTGATCTTATGGTCAGTGACTTTGCCTGTACTGATCCTTGTAATGGATCAAGCTCAAGTGACCATTTCCCTTTTTTGTTCGCTTTTGTGGTAAGGTCTCGTTTTCCTAGAATGACCCTTACATTTTTTTCCGGAGTGGCGTTCCCCCAAACATGGATTGGTTCGTCCCTCTGAATTACCATGTTGTTTCCGAAGATCTTCGGTAGATCTAATTTGGCAGATGCCATGGATGGGATACAGATTACAAGTAAAAAAAATCTCATTTTCATTAGGTATGTGTATAAAAAACCAATGCCCGTATCACGGGATGATTTATTTATTTTGGTTGATGGGACGAAAGATAAGGAGGAGCTTTAATCTTCCGAGTTTTCAGCAAATTGGGCATCAAAGACGATGTTGCTCGATGGGAAATCGATGTCCTTGACATATTGACAACTTTCGGTTGCTCCGAACTCGCGGTCCATAGCACCGTCTTCCCACTCAACACTAAGGGGGCCCGTATACTTGATGTCATTTAACGCTCTTATGATTTTCTCAAAGTCAATGTTACCCCGGCCGACAGACTTGAAGTCCCAATACCTTGAAGGGTTGTGGAAGTCCACGTGCCCGCCGAAGACTCCGGCATCTTTCGGAGTACTGGACCAGCTAACATCCTTCATGTGAACGTGATTGATTCGATCAGCAAACCGATATATGAATTCCACATAGTCGACTCCCTGATAGCCAAAGTGTGATGGATCGTAATTGAATCCGAATGCGGGATGCCCGTCCAGCGCATCAATTGCACGTTGTGCTGAGGCTATATCAAAAGCGATCTCGGTAGGATGAACTTCGAGTCCAAACTTAACATCGCATTTAACAAATTCATCCAGGATAGGTTTCCATCTCTTAGCAAAATCTTCATAACCGTCATCGATCTGTCCCGGAAGGATTGGGGGGAATGAATATACTAAGTGCCATATTGAAGAACCAGTGAAGCCATTAATAACCTTCACTCCAAACTCCTTGGCGGCGTGAGCTGTTTTTATTAGCTCTTCAGCAGCACGTTGCCGTACTCCTTCAGGATCACCGTCACCATAAATATAATCTGGCAGAATTTGCTGATGACGTTCGTCAATGTTGTCACATACAGCCTGTCCAACTAGGTGAGTTGAAATTGAATAACATGCTAATCCGTGACTGGCCAGTGTTTCGCGCTTGGCCTTGCAGTATTCTGCGTCTGCTTTGTCGACTTCAAAGTGATCTCCCCAGCAGCCGAGTTCGACCCCATCATAGCCGAAGGACTTGGCCTTGCTGCAGATTGTATCGGTGTCTAGATCGGCCCACTGGCCTGTGAATAGTGTAACTGGACGTGCCATTTTTTTATATTGGTGTGAAGAATTATTGTTAATATATTAGGGGAAGCTAGGTTGCTGGAAAGGAGCCAACCTTTCAAGGTTTTTTGGCTGGATTTAGAAGCTTTTGAATGAAAGAACTTAAGAGTGGCTAATTATCTGGATAATTTTTTCGATTTAAGCGATGAGGCATATGAGGTCAGGACGAAAGTTCCTGCCCGTGAAGGGGCATTGCCTTTCACGGAGGAGATGCTCAAGAATTTACCCAGTGGTGACCTTTTTGGGTGGTCTCATAATGTGGGAATGGGATGGCGTTCGGACCTGATAACATCTGATCAGGTTCTTATATTAACAACGGCAGGAGGCATTCGTGCAGAGGATGGCCAGCCCGTTGCCCTTGGATACCATACAGGCCATTGGGAAGTGGGCCTCATTGCTCGGGAATCGGCTGAAGAGTTTAAAAGTAATGGGTGGGTACCTTTTGCGGGGCATTGTTCAGATCCTTGTGATGGAAGGACACAGGGAACAAAAGGAATGATGGATAGTTTGGCCTATAGGAACAGTGCAGCTGAAGTGTTAGGTCGGTTAGCTAGATCATTACCTACGGCTAAGGGAATAATGGGCATTGCCACTTGTGACAAGGGTTTGCCGGCGATGATGATGGCGCTTGCGGAGTCAAAGAATATTCCTGGAATATTGGTTCCCGGAGGAGTGACATTACCGCCTGACCGGGGAGAGGACGCGGGTACTGTGCAGTCGATAGGTTCTCGATTTTCGCACGGCGATATTTCACTCAAGGAGGCGGCCGAGGCCGGTTGCGCTGCCTGTGCTAGTGCCGGGGGAGGATGCCAATTTTTTGGAACCGCAGCCACTTCTCAGGCCGTTGCCGAGGGGCTGGGAATTGCGCTGCCTCATTCTGCGTTGGCGCCTTCGGGTGAGAAGGTATGGCTTGAGATGGGAAGAGCGTCCTCCCGTGCTCTTATGAAAATGATGAGGGAGAATATTGCATTGGATCAGATAATAACCGAAGGATCTGTCCGTAATGCGATGGCAGTTCATGCGGCCATGGGAGGGTCCACGAATCTTCTTATTCATTTACCCGCAATTGCGCATGCCGCAGGAATCAATACTCCAGGAGTTGATGATTGGGGACAGGTGAACCGTTCCGTGCCACGAATCGTTGATGTTTTACCTAACGGGCCCAACAATTACATGACGGTTCAGGTGTTTCTCGCTGGTGGAGTGACAGAGGTCATGTTGCATCTTCGTGAACTGGGGCTAATTGATCTGAATTGCCTGACCGTTTCTGGCAATTCAGTAGGAAAAAATCTTGAGATTTGGGAAGGCTCAGAACGACGAAACAGGTTCCGTGATATTTTATATAAAAAAGATGGAGTCGATCCTGATGACGTTATCATGTCACCAGAAAGAGCGTCGGAGAAAGGGCTGGCTCGGACTCTGGCTTTTTTGACGGGGAACCTTGCTCCGGACGGGGCCGTAGTTAAGAGTACTTCAATTTCACCGGATTTATTTTTGGAGGACGGTATTTATTTTCATGAGGGGAAAGCGCGCGTCTTTGTGGATGAGGAGTCTGCGATTGCTGCAGTTAAGTCTGTAGGAAATGACAGAGTGCTTCCCGGTGAGGTCATTGTACTGGTTGGGCGCGGACCGATTGGTGCAGGTATGCCGGAGACCGCTCAGATTACTAGCGCTTTGAAATATACTTCTGCGCTCAGTCGTAATGTTTTAATCACGGATGGCAGATTTTCAGGATTTTCATCAGGTCCATGCATTGGACACGTTGGTCCGGAAGCCTTGGCCGGGGGCCCATTAGCAAAACTCCGTGATGGTGATCCTGTGCGCATAGAGATACACAAAGACAAATGTAAAGGAACAGTCAATTATGTGGGTACTGAGGATAATTTTAATGCCCGTCCAGTCCATCCTGACCTTAGGGAAGATCCTGACATGCCTGACTCTGTGAAATTATGGGCAGCGTTGCAGAGTACTGGGGGCGGAACATGGGGAGGCTGTGTTCCTAATGCCCAGGAGGCGATTAAACGACTAACTGATCAGCTAATTCAGAAGGAGTTCGACAATGAGTGACGCCAAGTGATTTTTATTTGTACCTAACAATAAAGTGATTACTTACTTTGGGCTAATTAAATAGCCTCTGATTGTTTTTTTCTTGCTTCCACAAACTGTGCGACTACGAGGCTAAGAAGAACCGAGACACCGAAAGCATAGAATCCAGATTCCAGTGTGATGCGACTGCCTCCCGGCATTTGCTTTAATAGTAATACTGTCATAGCAACGAGGAACACTTCGAGCATGGCATATCTGGACACTGCTTGCAGAAAGCTCATCCATTTTTTTGAAAGACTTCCTGAAAATAAAGCTTCGGCCCAAAGGACAGATAATTTAATCACAGGTAAGAGCAAGGAGAACAAGCCGATGATGCAAGCGAGCATTCGTTCGTCCTCTTGCCAGAGTAACCGGACCCCCTTCAATAAGCTGAAGGATTGGGGCTGCATTTCTTCTGGGGAAAGGATTTCAGCTAGTGCAGTCCATTCGCCGACAGCTGGCTCAATCGAAAAAATCGGAAGTATGGATGCGCTTCCAAAAAGAAAGCACGAAACTACGATTAAAAACAAAATTATGCGGCGCATTACTTATTGCGTAAGGCATCCAGCATTTCTCTTATTTTATCCTCTGTCTTCTTGCTTGTTTCCTTTATCGCTTCTTCTAGACGATTTCTTTGTTGTTCCACCTGCTCTCCGATTTTTTCAATTTTTTCCCCCACGTTATTTCCAAGTTCCTTTACGCTTTCCTTGGCTTCTTTTGCCCAACGCTTGACCGTTGCCAGCATAATATCGGTCGGCTCTTCAAGGTAAGTGGCGTCCTTTAGCTTAAAGTTCCTATCAGGCACTGTGAGATTATCATCCTGAGTAACCGAGATGATTAATCTGTTCAGTGTTCCTTTTGAAGTCAATTCACAGGTTCCCGGGCGCAGTTCACTGGTATTAATTTCCCATCCCCCCACATAGTCACGACTCACAATGTCTTCATCGAATAAGCCGATGCTGAATTTCTCATCTTTCTCTGCACGGATCCTGGCAATTCTTTTTACTGTTGATGTGCTCACTTCGCCCTGAAAAACATCTCCAACAGAAATTGCAATAGGATCCCACCGAGCGATGAGTGAGTCGTTACTTGTTACTGTATTTAGTATTATCTGATCCTTCCACACCACCATAGCACTCAGGTCCGGTGCGGTTCCATCAACGTCCCATTGGCTCTGATCTTTTTTATTTGGTTCTACTTCTGCTTCAGTTAACCAAATACTGTATATGGAGTTTGCTTTCTTTTGGGAGTAGCCATTACCCTGCTCCGGATCTTTACTGAACAGGTATCCCAGAAAAATAATGGCTAGTGGTATGAGAATCATGAGCCAGACGCTATATTTCTTTTCTTCTTTTTCTGTCATATTTCTGTGCTATTTGAATTATTGTTATCGTCAGTTGATCCGGAATGAGATGTCAGTTGCACTATCTTACGTTGGGCAAGTGAAAGAATGGGCCTCTCAACTCTGGAGGTTCTTTTTCACTGTCTAAGACAACACAAGAATTTAAAATCAAAAGAGCTGCCAAATAAATGAGAGCTTTGATGATTTTCTTCATAACCCTACATTACACCAAAGAAATGGAATATCCATAGAGCTCTTTGCTGCAAATTTATCTGTTTATTGCAGAAGTCTAAGGCCCGTTAGATTGGCCTGGGGACGGTGCCATTTTTTCGAAGTTGGATTCGCTGGGTGATGTTCGACCGAATGAAATATCCTCCTCTTGTGCTCCGAACTGGATGGAATCCATGATGTAATTACTGTCCTGATCCGAAGAGGTCAGATACAGTGATTCACCATCTGCTGATAGTTTAAAGCTGGCATGAACTCCTTCCGGAGCTCCGCCGTCCTCATCGGCCCAGACAATCATGTATCCATTAGCTGGTATCAATGATCCTTCCGGGAATTCCCACTTCCTTGGGTTGTCAGGATTATCACTTAGGTACCATCCGGATAAATCGAAGCTCTGTTCAGTGATGTTATGTAATTCAATCCAGTCATCAAATTCTTCCTGAGGATCCTGCAGAGTCGTTTCATTCAGCGCCATGATTTCATTGATTATGACGGGAGATTCTTCTTCAGAATTCAGGGATTGGACTCGGTAGGATAATGGTTCGACCTCGGTCATTGCTGGATAGAAAGTGGCTGTATTGGAAGAATTTCCTGACCTAGCCTCTATGTAATACCATACCTTTTCTCCTGAGGAGAAACCCGGCACGGAGGCTCCGTAAATGCCATCATTCGGCTCGAGATCATTGTGGTTCCCATCATCAAACATTTCCGCGGATGTGTAAGGATCAATATGGCCTTTGGGGGTATAATAAATAAAAACCGAATCAATACCATCGGTCTTGGATTCGATAACTTTTGCCGTGATCGTTATGGGCTGGTTTGCTGTTGCATTGATCGGTCTGGAGACTGAGGTGATGGATGGGGGAACCTTTGATATCTCCGGATGAGTACTGAGATATTCGTGCCTAGTATTTATTAGATCTTTCAGCTGTGAGATGCCGGACCTGAAGGCAGTCATGCTGAAGTCCTTCTTTGGATCATTCTCGATAAACGATTCGATTGTCTTAACGTAACGATCGATGGTCGCTGTTAGCTTGTCCGGATTAAAATCATTTTCGAGCACGGTTCTCATGTGCGCTATGTATCGTTGGCGAAAATCTGGGACTGATAACAGTTTATTGATGACGGGTCGGTTCGTGTTGGTATCATGCTCAAAAGGGTTCAAACGCGCATCCCTCGATGTGAACGCTTCGTTCCCGTCATGCTCTATTGGGAAAATTCGCCCCGATTTAGGCTCGTAATAAATCATGTAATCACAGCCCTTGTGCCAGTAGCTGTCATCATCAGTGAAGACATTTTCGAGAACCAGGAACCAGAGCCAGCTGTCAATGGCCAGTACTTCGTTGACCTTGGTCTTAAATTCTCCTGCAGGAGTGTTATTGAGAACGTCAGTGGCATGGATGAGGTTTGTCCAGGGATCGTCACTGGTCTGTTTTTTTAACTCATATAAGTTCTCATAAGTTGATGGGTTGTCTCCGAGATAAAGCAGGGCCTTGTCTCCACTTGACCAGCCACCTCCTCCGCCACCAGGTGGTCTTCCGCCACCAGGTGGTCTTCCACCACCAGGTGGTCTTCCGCCTCCTCCTGGTCCACCTGCGCCTGCGCCGCTACCGCTACCGCTGGGTGATTTCCATCGGTCTCCGTTATTGCTACCAAAATATTGACGAATTAGGGAGCTATCCTGTTGTTGGGCATTTGAATAAACACCCCAGTTCTCTCCGTTGATATTCAACTGAACGAATCCGGCCCCTGGGCAGGCCGCATATTTTTTCATCGCGTTGAAATAAAGAGCTTCCTTTAATAGGGTCTGATCGCCGGCAGCATTGTTGAAATTAAGTGTATCATAACCCCCTAGATCGGCACCTTCAAGAGTCGCATCGATGCTGATATTGACTGATTTCTTTTCACCGTTCACTCTCTGGTAGGAGGTGTTCCCTTTGTAACGAACTCCTACGCCTTCAATTATTTCTTCTCTAAATTGCAGTGTTCCTTGGATTTCCTCACCAGTCGAGTAGCTCGCAACAAGTTGGCTCTGCCAGTTTGTATCTTCAAAGGTCAATTCAATTGTCCGTACGCACATCGGATCGTAGAACCCTTCAGTCTGAATGGCGCGAACAAAGCCGAACGATTCTTGATTTGATAATCTTAAGTTGGCTGAAGAATTTCCGTCAGAGAATATCGGGGGCACTTCATAAAGAGGTTCCCAGTTTTTCAAGTCATCAGAAAATTGAAAAAGCCATTCCTGTTTTTTCTTGCCGGTCGTGCTTAGGGAGAATTCGCCGTTATCGAATGTGAATTGAATTTGATTTTCATCGGCAAGGCTGATGAACGGAAACAACAGCAGGGAAAGGAGTAGGGTTTTCACTCCTTCCACTATATGTTTGTTAGATGAATATATCATTACGGATTCAAATTATGAGTAATGATTAATCTGCTCAATGCCGATCCTGTTAATCGGTTTCAGATTATGGATTCTCTTACCTTTGGTGATCTTGAAATATCTAAAATTAAAGGGAAGGGAACTTCACCCATTTCTCTTCACTGGCACTGCTTTTTACAGCAGTTTCGATGAAGGCTAAGCCGGCGACCCCATCAGTTGCGTCAGGAAAATCGTATCCTCCTTCGGGCGCATCATTTCCCTCAATCTTATCCGTAATTGCTTTAGCAGCGGCCAGGTAAACGTTGGCGAAAGCTTCAATGAAACCTTCAGGATGGGCGAACGGTGTTCTACTATTATTGGAAGCCGCTTCGCCTAGATAGTCATTGCCCCTTCTGTAAGTTTTCCTTGGCGCGTTTGCATATTTAACGATCAGTTCATTAGGGTCCTCCTGATGCCATTCTAAAGAAGCCTTGGTTCCGTAGACGCGAATGTTAAGAGCGTTTTCGTCTCCGTTTGAAATTTGTGATGCGTAAATGATTCCTTTCACTCCTCCCTCGAAGCGGATCAGATTGTTTCCGTCATCGTCTAGTTCCCGTCCCGGAATGAATGCTGTCAGTTCAGAGCATATTTCCTCAACTTCAAGCCCTGTGATGTAACGGACAAGATTATGCGCATGCGTGCCGATGTCACCCATGCAGTTTGATGATCCGGCAATTGCAGGATCTGATCTCCAATTAGATATCTGTCCCTGACCCTCTCCTTCAACGTCTCCGACTGCATATCCCTGTGGATATTCAGCGACAATTTTCAGGATCCTTCCCAATTCGCCATCATTTACCATTCGGCGTGCCTCTTTGACCATGGGGTATCCAGTGTAATTGTGGGTCAGACAGAATACCTGTCCAGTTTCATTGACAATGTCCCGCAAAGCACGTGCCTCGTCCAGTGTTCTGGTCATGGGTTTATCGCAAATGACATTGAACCCTGCCTCAAGAAATGTTTTGGCTACATCAAAATGGAGATGGTTTTGAACGACAATTGAAACAAAATCGATTTTATCTTCTCTGGCAGATTCTTTTTCTGCCATTTCCTGATAGCTTCCATATACCCGGTCAGGATTCAAGAAGAAATCCTCTCCTGAAAGTTTGGATTTTTCTGGTGAAGAAGAAAATGCTCCTGCGACCAGTTCAATTTTCCCATCAAGATTGGCGGCCATCCTGTGAACGGCTCCAATAAATGCACCTCGGCCTCCGCCGACCATTCCCATGCGTAATTTACGGTTCATATTTTTCTTTCTACTAAATGATAATGATTATTAGATTCTGTAATTTATTATTAACATGAGACAGGTGCTCCAGTCTCTGCTGATTGATAAGCTGCATCAATGATTTGCATTAAAATGAGGGCCTGTTCCGGAGTGTTCAGTGGTTCTTCTTTACCATCGATGGCAAGAATAAAATTGGATGCTGATCTGATCCGGCCCATGTCTTCGCACTCTTCAACTTCTATACTTGAATCGATCCTATCGGCACCGTTCTGAGAATATATCTCACATGAATCGATGGCGGTTTCATCGAGTCCGTCCTCACCGAAGAGACGTTCAACTTTACCTCCAGACTTCGTTCCCTGGAAGACCACGGACACTTCTTCCCTCTTTATCATTTCTGCCCAGCTGATCTGAAAGCTACACACTTGTCCGGTTTCAAATCTTACAAAACCGTGTGATGCAGCCTCTACGTCTGTAGTGCCTTCATCATTGTCCGGAAGTCCCCATGGTCCCTTGAAGTTCTTATCGGTAATGAAATTATCAAAGGTCTGAGCCATGACGTGAGAAGGTTTTGGATAACCCATAAAATACATTGCCAGATCAAGCATATGGAGCAGATCTATGAGCGGGCCTCCTCCGGACAGTGCCTTTGTAGTGAACCACCCGCCGAATCCTGGTATTCCTGTCCTCCTGCACCACTTGGCCTGGGCCGAGTTGATAGTTCCAATTTCGCCGGCATTAATTTTTTCCATGATAGCGTAGGATTCCGGTCTGGCACGGTTATTGAAATTGAACATCAGCTCCTTGCCGGCTTCATTCGCGGCATCGATCATTTCATTCACCTCCGCAGCGTTCAGCGCGGGAGGCTTCTCACAAAAAACGTGTTTTCCTGCTTTCAATGACTGAATAGCTAGTGGTGCATGAAATTTATTTGGAACGATGATGCTGACTGCGTCGAGTTCTTCAATTGCCAACATTTCTGTCACATCACTAAATACCTGAGGAATTTCGTTTTCCTCTGCCGTTTGTTTGGCAGCATCTTCGTTGATATCAGCGATGGCTGTTATTTCAGCGCCGGCCTGCTTGAATCCCTGAATATGATAGCTGACCATTCCGCCAGCTCCTATAATACCTACTTTGATTGCCATATTGAATTGATAATGTGTGTTTGGGATTGGGATTTTATACGGCCTTTCGCCGGATGGAAGAGATTTTTTTCTTATAGTGAGATTCCGAACTGGCGAGCCAATGAATGAATGAATATGTGGTGCTTTTTTGGTGCTTGATTCAGCCAGTTTTTAAGGTATTCCGAAAATGGAATGTCTTCTTTCGCCTTTCCTTTGTTGATATATAGAATTGAGGGCCAGTGCTCGGGGTTCGTTTCAAATG
>Ga0315334_10002737_pt1 | contig 11000 bp, 7 predicted proteins | sample M150034915metaG_FD_205555 | JGI IMG/M metagenome (GOLD analysis project Ga0315334, IMG submission 205555) | Ammonia-oxidizing marine archaeal communities from Monterey Bay, California, United States - M1 500m 34915 | ecosystem: Environmental > Aquatic > Marine > Intertidal zone | place: USA... | reverse complement strand
GCCATCGAAGGCGCCGAAGATTATCCAGAGCAGGGAGCACAGGCTTTACGCGAGATTGAATTGACGGATCAGGACGTTGTCGTGGGAATTGCAACGAGCGGGAGGACTCCGTACGTCATTGGTGGGCTAGAATTCGCGCGATCGCTCGGAGCATTTGCAATTGGATTTTGCTGTAATCAAGGTTCGCCGTTGGCGGATGTCGCAGATTTAATGATCGTGCCAATCGTTGGTCCCGAAGTGGTGAGTGGCTCGACGCGACTCAAGGCGGGAACCGCAACGAAGATGGTGTTGAATATGTTGACGACTGGCGCTATGGTCCGTCTGGGAAAAACATATGGCAACTTAATGGTGGATTTAAGTGCTACCAATGAAAAACTGGCGATTCGGTCATGTAATATTGTCATGGAGTTTAGCGGGCTGCAGCGTCACGAGGCACAGGCAGTTCTGGATCGTTGTGCAGGTGAGTTGAAAACCGCAATTGTTGCGGCGAAATGTGATGTGTCGGCTGATGTTGCTCGGCAGCGATTAAGCCGTGCGGACAATCACCTGCGAGCGGCGTTGGAGACAGACGAGTGACGGAGAATCCACAGCGGATAATTTTGGGTGTCGATGGCGGGGGAACCAAAACCCGCGCTTGGGTAGCACTCGTGACGACTCCCGATACTTTTAAAGTAATCGGTAAGGGCCTAGCGGGGCCATCCAATGTGCAACTGGACGATTCGACAGAGGCACTTGCGAATATTCAGCATGCGGTCGATGCGGCCAAAGCGGATGCCGGTCTCGCTGTCAAACAATGTGAAATTGATATCGCTTGCTTGGCTCTAGCTGGGTCTGGTACTGAAACATCTCAAACGCTGATCAATGGTTGGGCAGCGCAGTTCCATTTGGCGAAGCAAGTGATAGTGACACATGATGCAATGGCGGTGTTGTATGCAGCGAACTACAAAGGAGTAGGCGTCGCGTTGATTGCTGGTACTGGCTCGATTGCATTTGGACGAAACAGAAATGAACAAACCGCACGTTGTGGCGGATTGGGGCTTCACATGAGTGATGCTGGCAGTGGCTATGCGATTGCCATGGCTGCATTACAAGCCGGATTGGAAATCGATGGTGTTGAAATCGCCAGTGTCCAACAGGTTGCAGACATGCAGCGGTGGGAGATTGCTGCTCTGGCGCCGCTGGTTTTTCAAGCGTGTGATGCTGGAGATGAGCGAGCAACTGCTATTGTTTCCGCTGCGGCACATGATCTAGCGAATTTGGTTATCAATGTTGCCGAGGAATTAGAGTTGGTCGACCGGTTGTTTACGCTGGGCCTAACCGGAGGCGTGTTGATTCATCGCGGCGACGTGCGAGCTCAAATAATGAGAGAATTATCAACCCACGGACTAACGGCCTCAGCTGTTGTAATCGCAGATCCTGTTATGGGTGCATTACAACTAGCGCTGCGGTCGCTGAATCACGCATGAACATTGGGTCCGGAAGGTAGTAACAGGGGGTGCAAAGTACCAGTTGATTTACTGAGCTGCAGCTTCGTTGTTCGATAGTTTTCGCAAGCTCAGCAGATATGCAATGACATCGGCTAGCTCACTTTCTGTTAGTGCCTTGTCGAGCCCATTAGGCATAATGGAAACTGTACCAGCGACCATCTCATCAATGTCTTTGCGCGGCAGGGTAATGGGCTCCCCAGTTTGTTGCTGAATGGTAACACTATCGGCGGTCTGTCGAACAATCAAACCAGCCAGGATTCGCCCGTCGTTGGTAACGATGTTGTAAGGTTCGAAGTCACGGACGATGGTGGACGAAGGGAGCACGATTGATTCGAGCAGATCATGGCCGGTCCGATTGGCGCCGATGGTTGTGAGGTCGGGCCCGATGCGAGACCCCCGTTCGCCGACACGATGGCAGGCTGCACACTTAGATTTTTCCGCAAAGAAAATGTTCTTACCGCGTGATATATCTCCCGTGCCGACGAGCGGCAGAAGTTTGTCAAGGCTGGCAAGTTTGGCCTGCTCAGCGATACGAATTCGTCCGAGCACCTCATTCGCAGCGGGTAAAAGATCTTGTGGAAATCGTTTAATGACATTGCCGAACAGGAATGGTGGCACAGCAGTCACATTTTGTGCGGTCGCAATAGAATTGACGAACAGTTTTGCAATTTCAGGGTCGCTGGAACGTTCGTAGGGTCGGATGAGTTCTGTGAGGTGTGCTGCACGAGCGCGTGGGAAAACAGTCACGATACGTTTTAATTGAGCGGTGGTGAGCGAGGTACTACCGATCCGCTGTGCGGCACCTAGTCCCGCACCGGATCCGTTGTTGACAAGCAGCAGCAACAGTTCGAGTGAATCATCGGTAATGCGGCCGCGTTGACCATTGGCGACTTCCAAGGCGGCGATTCGTTGCAGCATTGGGCGAGTTGTATCATCACCAAGTTGTTGTAGACGCGCATCGAAGTGGTCTGTTTTGATCGCAGCTAGAGCAGCCAATGTTTGATCAACGATCGTCTGCTCATTACTTGCTAAGCGTTTCTCGAGCGGTTCGGTCCAACTTGCGTGTAGCGGTAGCGCGTTGCCTGCAGTAATTGCGGCGAGCAATAGTTCTTTGATTTCTGTAGGGGTTTGACTGTTGCTTAATAAGCGACCTACGAGCCAATCGGTTTCATCTTGTCCAAGAGAATCTGTGATAAGCTGTCGCACGATTTCACGGCTTGCTGCTGTGCCAGTGGCTTCTAGGAGCGGGCTGATAACCTCCACGGAATGACTTGTCCAGTCGGCATGTTGGCTGAATACATGAGCGGCTGCGAGTTGAGTGCGGGTGTTTTTGGAAATAACCAATCTCAGTACGTCTTCCGCGGTTAGGTTGCCACCTGCCGCTTGTGTCATCTGGTCTAATGCTAGCAACGCGCCGCGTTGACTGTCAGGATCGTCACTTACTAATCCCTGTCGTGTTACTAGCACGTTGTCGATTTCGATCAATGCGAAGATTATTGCATGGTCTTCCGTGCGATCGATGTCAGTGGGGTTTGCTAAGGCTGCGAGTAGATGCTCAATAGCCGTCGGGTCTCCCAGTCGACCGAGTGCCGTAGCTGCTTCACGGCGAATTTCAGGATGCTCGGATTTGAGCAATTGGATAAGTTGTGGTTTTGCCAGGGGATCGGGATAAGTACTAAAGCTGCGAACAGCGATATGTTGTACGAGTGGGTTTCGGTCACCTAAGGCTATGCGGATGGCTTCTTGAGCTGTGAGTTGCAGGGTGGAGGCGTTTTGATCTATTTGACTGCCTTGTTTCTCGGCAACGATTGCTTTGCCGATGATGCTCGTAAGTGCCCAGATGGCACCTTGTCGATTCAAAATGTCAGGCCGCTCGATGGTTTGTCGTAGAGTGGTAATTGCGGTCTGACCACGTGCCGCAGATTCAAAAATCGCTCGTTGCCGAACAGCATAGCGCGGATCACCGAGTAGTTGAGCGAGTTGAGCGGGGGTTTGCGCTGTCCAGTCAAGGCGATTACCACGTGGATCAATTTGTGTCGTCATGCCATCACGGCGGACGCGGTAGATGGCACCGAGGACATCAGGTCGAGCGAATTGTGAGGTGGGGCAACCTCGATAAAACCAGCCACCGGTGTCAACTACAAGCAAGCTGCCATCGGCGTCTTCTACCAGATCGGTTGGATGAAATTCTCGGTTCTCCGAAGAAATGAACTCACGCTGCACTGCGGAATACGTCGCGCCGGAACGCTCAAGTTCGACACGCACGACTTTACCGCTGTTGAAAAAAGTGGCAAACATGTTGTCTCGCCATTGCTGGTTTAGTGCGCCGCTGCGATAGCGGAGTGTCCCAGAGATTGCGACATGGCCGAAGCGATGGATCGGACCAAGAACGGGGCCGGTGGTTTGCAATTCTGCCAGTACTTGTTCACGATGAGGATACGCACCCCCGTGAAGCCAATGTACTAGGCAGTCGACGCGGGGCCGAGTGTAGAAAATGTTGACGGTACCGAGGACTTCACCGGCTGGTGTGAAGTCGACTTCAACTGGGTTATCCATACCGCCACCACTGTGACGGCGAACGTCGGTCCCGGCAATAGTGCTCGAGAATATATAAGAACCTTTGCGGGAAATGATTACGTTTCCATCCTTATCTTTGAACTCATGTCCGTGGTATCCGTCGCACCAGTACAGACGGCCGTCAGGTCCGAGGAAACAACCGTGGATGCTAGCGGCGTTACCAGTGAAACCGAAACGGTCGATAACGATATCGCGTTTGTCGGCGATACCGTCACCGCTGGTGTCGGTGAGCCGCCAGATATTTGGGGGAGAGGCGACGTACAGCGAACCATCGTGCCAGACGCCACCCATGGGGAATGTCATTTTGTCAGCGAAAACGGTGCTTTTGTCAAACTTGCCATCACCATCGATGTCTTCGAGTAGGTTGATTGAATTTGGTAGTTGGGCTTCGAGGTCGGCGGCACTAAGGTTTACTCCGGCATTGTTGCAGACATACAACCTGCCATGGTCATCAAATGTGGCGAATGTAGGGTGCTCAACAAGTGGAGGACCCGCGACTAGCTCAATAGAAAATCCCGCGGGGACATCAATTTTCTGAGGAATGAATTCTGCGGTCGATGCTGCTGGTGCTATTGTTGAATTTAATAGTTTTTGTGCACGGGCAATGTTACTCGACATGACCACGAGTAATCCGACGGTTAGCAGTTTTTGTAAATAAATCATTTGAGCCTTATGGTTGATAGACTTTTTTAGTCGGATCGATAAGGTGTTGTTGGGTTTTGGGGACGCGGTCGTAGTTAAGATCGCCGCCGATTAGTCGCATCAGCGGTCCCCGCTGCCCTTTAGCAGGTGTTCGAAATAAGTAATCTGAAATGTAGGGGGCCAGTTTAGGTACATCGCGTGCTGTTTTTTGAAATTTCGCCAAGAGTTCAGCAACGACTTGCGGGTGCTCACTTGCCACGTCATGCTGTTCGCCGCGATCAGCTTCGAGATCAAACAGCATCATATTCCGTGGTCCGTCACCGGTTGTCAGGCCGGGGTGTTGTAGTAAGCCGGCCTGTTCGAATTGAGCAAGAATCGCCACTCCATCCGGGGCTCGTGGGTCAAGCCAGTTCTTTTTCTGCTCGGCAGTTAAACGCCCATTAGGCGCTGGACCGGATCCAATTACATGCAGTTTCCATTTTCCTGATCGAATCATAGCTAGTTTTGTTCCACGCATACCATAAATCGCGTCGTGCGGGCTCGTTGCCTTGGAACTGGTGAGCACAGGCATAATGTCCCGTCCATCGATCACTCGGTCCGTTGGCAGCGGCACGCCCGCAATCTTGCACAATGTAGGAAACACATCAACCGTGGCTGTGGGGGCGTGATTTTCGATACCACCTGGAATATGGTCTGGCCAACGCACAATCATGGGCACTCGCAGTCCACCCTCCCAAGTCGTCCCTTTCATGCCTCGTAAACCACCCGAGGAGCCACCGTACCAAGGACCATTATCCGAAGTGAAAATAACGATCGTGTTGTCGTCGAGCTTAAGTTGCTTGAGTTTTTTGAAAATGTCGCCGATGGATGTGTCCAACTCTTTGATAACGTCGGCATACAAATTGTCGCGCGTCTCGGGTGTGTAGAAATCATCCGAAGCGGCTAGTGGTTTGTGGGGCATCGCGTGTGGCAAGTATAAAAAGAACGGTTTGTTTTTGTGCTTTTCAATAAACTGTATGGCCCGCTCGGTGTATCGCTTGGTTAACGTTGCTTGCAGCACGGGATATTCCACAACCTTTTCGTTGTGTATTAGTTGTACGGGGAACATATCATTGGAATACAGGATGCCATAGTATTCATCAAATCCTTGCGTGCGAGGTAACCACTTCTTTTTATGGCCGAGGTGCCATTTTCCGTAAGCGGCAGTTGCATAGCCGGCGGTCTTTAACGCTTCGGCGATCGTGATTTCAGATTGCGGCAAGCCAAAATTAGAAAGGCCTGCGTCGGGGGCAGGGTTGGACATCATGGTGTGTCGAAACGGATAGCGACCTGTAAGAATCGTGCCTCGTGACGGCGCACAATAGGGCGTTGGGACATAGAAGTTCGTCAACCTGGCGCCATCTTTGGCCATCTGGTCTAGGACCGGTGTTTCAAACGTACAGTTTTCGTCAAAACATGCAACATCGCCGTAGCCTAGATCATCCGCGAAAATAAGGATGATGTTTGGTCGCTCCGCTGCTGTGGCACCGCCGGCACATGCCAAAAACAAATAACAAATTGTTGCTGCGCTGCCCGCCACCAATATTTTCATAATTTTCATAACCAACGTTTGATCCAAGGAGTAATTCTTCTATTTAGGTAATTTTCAACTTGTAGCTTGGATATATGTTTTCTCATGTTTCTATATTAATGCATATCGCTGTAGAAATGTGATAACCATGAATTTCCACCAATGAACACGGATTGTGGAAGCTAGAAACCCCAGCATTATCAAAAATGATCTTGAGGTGTCGGAGTCTGCCCCGCTCGCCCAAAAAAACGGTTTACTGATCAATACTGTGTGCCGCAGGAGTTCATCATGGATACGTTTGTTTGTCAAAATCCATGCCTCCGGTTTGATAAGATATATGCCATAGTTATTGTGTATTTAATATGAAATAGAAAAATGAATTACAAAACAACCAAGACTTTCATCCTTGTTTTATTTTTAGCAGCGACCCCCATGTTGGCGGATGACAGGCAGCCATTACAAGTCGGTGCGGCGAATGTGGTGATTAACAATCGACTGGGTAATTGGGTGCAAGGTGCTGGAGTGCCTAAGAAAGCTACTCAGCAACGTGATGATCTGGAAGCGAACGGACTCTATTTAGCCAATGACAAAACCAAGTTGTTGTTGGTCAGTTGTGATTTGGTTGGTATCAATTCCCAGCATGTTGCGGCTATTCGTGAAGCGATGGGTACGGCGACGAATATCCCTGCGAGAAATATTATTGTTGCTTGTACGCATACGCATGGCGGTCCGTCGCTGATCAAGACGAATTATCTCATGCCTATCGATCTTGAGTACGTTAGTCGTCTGCAAAAATGGCTCGTTGACTTGGCGAAACAAACCGTCGCATCAGCCCGTCCTGGGAAAATAGGCTGGGGCCAAGGGGTCGCTCACATCGGATTCAATCGTCGACTATGTTGGGCAGACGGTACGCATTCAATGTACGGCAATGCTGCACGAGCGGATTTTGCGGGACTTGAAGGTCCAGATGATCCTCAACACCTAACTATCTTTGCTGCTGATCTCCAAGGCAAGCTGATTGCTTTGATGCATCACAATACCACGCACGTTGCTTCTTTTTATGCCGCAGGAATTTACACTTCTGAATTTCCCGGCGAAGCACGAAAAATTTTGCGGAGCGAACTTGGCGATATCCCAGTCCTCTTTTTTAGTGGTGCTCAGGGTGACGTTGCTATTCCCAATAATCTAAACCGACAAAAAGAAACGCGCGACGAGCAGGTCGTCCGCATTGGCCGAATGGTCGCTGCAGAAACTTTACGACTGTATCAGGATGTAAAATATAGCTCGCATCCAACCCTCAGCCACGCCTATGAAGATTTAAAAGTTGCCGTTCGATTGCCTGCCAGCGATCGTTTGGTTGAGGCTCGGAAGACGCTTGAGAAAATTGATGCCGGTGAGAACATCCGTGGGATGGAGATGATCATGGCATTCGGAGCAGTACATTTACAGAAGGTATATGGCGAGAATCCCGTTGATGTGTTGCCGATTCACGTTGTGCGGATTGGCGATGTGGCGCTGGTGACTGAGCCCTGTGAATTATACTGTCAGTTTGGCTTGGACATTAAGCATCGTAGCTCTGCTGGAATTACTGCGGTGATAGGTTTAGCGGATGGGTACGGTGGTTATTGCCCAACGATTTATGGGATATTAGGTGGAGGTTATTCTGGGCAGCCGATTTATTGGACACGCTTAGAACAAAACGCTGGCTACAAAATTGTGGAGAGTGCAGGTCGGTTGATTAACCGCCTGTGGCGCAACGATAATGGGAAAACGGGCGGTGAATAACTACGAATTAGCACAATTTAGCACGAATGACTTAGTGACCGTAATGAGTGATAAAAGCGAATTGTTAGACGATTACCAGCGAGATGGAGTTGTGCGGATTCGGGAGTTCTTTTCAGCAGACACAGTTGCTCAGATCAGGGCCGAGTTGGATCGCTATATCCGCGACCATTTGCCGTCGAAACCGAAGGACGCTTGTACGCTTGAAGCCGATGGTAAGACGATTCGTAATCTATGGCGACTAGAAAAACACAACGAGTATTTCAAGGAACTTGGGCAGCGACGGGAAATTACCGAGCTGATTGCAGTCTTGGTTCAAGGCGAACCGGTACTGACGGGTGTGGAAACATTTAGCAAGCCTGCGCGGATTGGTTCTGGTGTGCCGTATCATCAGGACAATGCCTATTTTTGCCAGACGCCGCCTGATATGTTAACGCTGTGGGTCGCGATTGACTCGGTTACCGTTGAGAATGGCGCAATATACTTTATCAAGGGTTCGCATAAATCGGGCACGTTACCAACCAAGCCTTCAGGCGTTACTGGGAACTCGATTGGACTTGCCACCGGGCCCGACATGCCGAAGTCTGACCAATTCTGTGCAACGCTTTCTCCAGGTGACGCCACGATTCATCACTGTGAAGTCATCCACCACTCTGAGCCAAACCACTCGGAACAATCGCGCCTTGGTTTGCTGTTTGTTTACCGTGGAACTCATACTCAGACGGACGCCGTTTTGCAGGCCACATACACGCAAGCGGTAACAGCAACGCCTCCGGCCTAAAAACCGGCAAGCCTCAATCCCGCAGCGCTGTCAGTACAAATTCGGTCGCTTGGATTGTATCCTCCAAGGTCGTACTGTGCCCACCAGTAGGGCGATGGATACTCAGCACATGTTTCGAAAACGGCTTGACTTGCTTGAGGAGCTTCAAAACGCTTTGAGGTGGTACGACGCTGTCTTTTGCCCCCGTTGTACAAGCAATTGGCATTGTGAATTTGTGGGGGAAATAGATCGCGCTACGACGCAGATATTCGTCGGGGATTTCTGCTGGCGTTCCTCCAAACGATTCGGCAATCGCTGCGTTGAATTTTTGGTAATGTACTAAGTCTGCCGTGCCGTTTAAGGCCACCACGCCATCGATCAGATTTGCATGTAATGCGGTAAAAGTTAATGCGCCCGTTGCGCCCATCGAGCCACCGAGCAAAATGATTTTGTCTACGCAATATTGGGTTTTGAGTGTGTCAATGATTTGCACTAGGTCTGCTTCGGCTGCCGGACCCATCCAAGATGTTTTCGCGCGATAGTCTGGCGAGATTAAGATCATCTTATGTCGCGCGGCTACCTGTCTAGCTCCAGCGCATTCACCACGCAGTTGATTAATGAATTGCCAGCGGTCACTGCCATGTCCGTGCAACGTAATCAACACGTTGTGTCGTTGCTTGTTGTCAAAACCAGCGGGCAATAGTTCGATATATTTCTGATCGGATCCATCATAGTTTGCTTTAAAAGAAACATCGCGCATGACTTTCTGGGCTTGAACTAGAGACGAAATATCCTGAGACAATCCGCAGCTACAAATGAAAATAAGTATGGGTTTTAGAAACGACGATCGCATGGTGTGGTTTGGTAATTTGTTGGAAGGAGGCCTACGGGGAGTTCAAATTCGGTAAAATGAATGTAGCAGAAAAGTGAACCTTAAAGAAAGTGAAACCAGATTATGTTGAAACATCTTGCGTTACAGTTTTTGTCATTAATTGTTTTGTTGACCTATAGTGCTGTCATTTGTACTGCACAGTCACCGACGAGTGACAACAAGGATGACGGGAAACTGCGTATCGTTTGTTTTGGCGCACATCCGGATGATGCGGAATATAAGAGTGGCGGTACAGCTGCGATGTGGGCCAAGCTGGGTCATCACGTCTTGTTAGTATCGGTAACAAATGGTGACATTGGTCATTGGAAGATGGCCGGAGGGGAACTTGCCAAACGCCGAACCGCGGAATCAGCGGAAGTTGCTAAGCGACTGGGAGTTACGTCTAAAGTGCTTGATATTCACGATGGTGAATTATTGCCGACACTGGAGCATCGTAAAACTATTTGCAAAATCATCCGTGAATGGAATGCGGATATTGTCATTTCACATCGACCTTGGGACTATCATCCCGATCATCGATATACAGGCATACTTGTACAAGACGCAGCGTTCATGGTGACGGTACCTTTTTTCTGCCCTGACGTTCCGCACCTAAAGAAAAACCCAGTGTTTTTGTATTCCAGCGATCGCTTTACCAAACCCTATCCCTTTACTGCTGACGTCGTTGTCGCGCTTGACAGTGTGTTTGACCAAAAAGTGGATGCTTTGACTGCGTTAGTTTCGCAAGCCTTTGAAGGTGGCGCGGGTGGCAGTGCGGAACGTTTGGCATTGGTACCACCGGCGAGTGCGCCACAAGAACGAAAAGCTTGGCTGCACGAGCGTTGGGCACGGCGGCAAGGCGGCGAAGCAAATAGATTTCGTGAAGAATTGATTCGTGCCTATGGGCTGGAGATCGGCAGCAAAGTGAAATATGCAGAGGCGTTTGAAATTTGTGAATATGGCGCACGTCCATCCAAGAAACGGCTACAAGAGCTATTTCCATTTTATGGTACAGAAGAGAAATAACAGTATCTCGAGGTGCGTTGGGCTGACAAGACAGCTACCCGTTATTGTTTAGCTGCTTGTATTTGCCGCGCTGAGATGCTGCGAAATTCCCAAGGTAGTTTCGCATTAGCAGGCAGGTCGTCGAGAATTTTCTGTAGGTTAGAGTGCGCCGCCTTGGTCGTCTGATCGTTGCTTAATTCGACGCTGCCTTGCAGGTCGTTTTGTTCTCGAGGATCGACTGATAGGTCATAGAACTGACCGCTTGAAAACAGTTTGAACCTCTGGTTTCGTACCACTCGGACTTCA
>Ga0315334_10002732_pt1 | contig 11006 bp, 11 predicted proteins | sample M150034915metaG_FD_205555 | JGI IMG/M metagenome (GOLD analysis project Ga0315334, IMG submission 205555) | Ammonia-oxidizing marine archaeal communities from Monterey Bay, California, United States - M1 500m 34915 | ecosystem: Environmental > Aquatic > Marine > Intertidal zone | place: USA... | reverse complement strand
TCACTTTGCTTGATTGGTCCAAATGGGGCTGGCAAGTCAACTATTCTTCATAGTATTTTTGGATTTACTAGAATTTTTAGCGGAGATATTCGTATTGATGGAGAAAAAATAACTAACCTTACTCCAAATGAAAAATTAAAGGACTCAGGAATTGCATATATATTACAGGACAATTCAGTATTTCCCGACATGACAGTTGAAGAGAATCTTATGATGGGTGGCTATCTATTAGATAAAACTTCTGACGCAAAGGTAGCCGTTGAAGGGGTTTTATCTGAGTACAGTCGTTTAGGACAAAGAAGAAATAACAAGGCTAGCTCACTTTCAGGTGGTGAAAGAAGGTTGCTTGAAATTGCTAGATCTCTGATTATGAATCCAAAGGTGTTATTGGTTGATGAGCCTTCAATAGGGCTGGAACCAAGATTTATCAATTTGGTATTTGAAATACTTGATGATCTACAAACAAACCAGGGCAAGACAATAATTATGGTTGAACAGAACGCCAAGAAGGGCCTAGAATTCTGTGATATCGGTTATGTGATTGTTTCTGGAGAGTTGGTATTAGCGGATGAAGGTTCTAAGTTATTGGAAAGCCCAGAGGTTGGGCGCTTGTTTCTTGGAGGTTAGAATATAATCGAGTATTATTGCAGTGTAATTTGTTAGGCTCTGCATTATTACAATTATTTTATTTAGTTATTCATATAGTGAATAAATATATAAATGGTAATAGATAGAATGTAAGTAAAATCTTTTATTTTTACTAGCATACTTAGAGTTCTAGTGTGAGACATGAGAAGTAATCAAATTACATATAAGAAACTAATGGCCTTGGCAGGGCTTGTTTGGTTTGCATATTTGCTTTTTCATTTATATGGACTTCTATTTTTTCATGCAGGAGAGGAATCATTTAATTCATACTATGGTTGGCTAAATAATTCACCTGTAGATATCACGTTCCGTATATTGTTGCTTCTTTCGCTTGCTTTTCATGTTTATGTTGCTGTTTCCAGGCAGCTTTCTAATAATTCAAGTGTAGGTAATAAATACAAAAAATCATACCCCAAAGCCATACCTAGAAGTGTTGCTTGGTCTGGAGCATTAATGATATTGTTATTCATAATATTTCATTACTTTCAAATGCATGAGGTTGAAAATGTAACTTTGTATAAATTTCTTGTAGATACAATGACAAAACCTGAAATGTTAATTATTTATGTTTTAGGATTAACAACCATTACAGCTCACCTTCATCATGGATTGACAAATGCCTTTCAAAGTCTTGGTTTGTGTCATAAGCAATATAATCTAATTGTAAGTCTTATTTTGTTTGTGGTTATGGGTGGCTATATATCAATTCCATTAAGTATCTGGTATGCATAAATTAAATTCAAAAACACCTACTGGCGATATTGAAAAGCGTTGGGATAAGCATCTTTTTGATCTTTCTCTAATTGCACCGCAAAATCGAGCTAAATATAATATTATTGTGATTGGTACAGGTCTTGCAGGTGCATCTTTATGCGCTACTCTAGGCGAGTCTGGTTATAATGTGCAGTCGTTTTGTTTTAACGATAGTCCACGTAGAGCGCACTCTATTGCAGCACAGGGCGGTATTAACGCCAGTAAAAATTACCAAAATGATGGTGACAGCACCCATAGATTGTTCTATGACACAATGAAGGGTGGCGACTTTAGAGCTCGTGAATCAAATGTTTATCGTTTAGCGCAATTGAGCGGTAATATTATTGACCAAGCTGTTTCTCAAGGTGTTCCTTTTGCAAGAGAATACAGTGGCTATCTGGCAAACCGTTCATTTGGTGGTGCACAGGTTTCACGTACATTTTATGCTCGTGGACAAACTGGCCAACAACTCTTACTAGGTGCCTATAGCGCGATGAGTAAAGAAGTTGCATCGGGCAAGGTTAAACATCATTCAAGATCTGAGATGCAAGAAGTTATTATTGTGGACGGCAAAGCACGCGGTGTTGTGGTTCGCGACCTGGTAAGCGGTAAAATATCGGCGCATACCGCTGATTGTGTTGTTATGTGTACCGGTGGTTACTCTAACGCTTTTTATTTGTCCACCAATGCTAAAGGTTGTAACACTTCTGCTACTTGGCGTGCACATAAAAAAGGTGCTTTTTTTGCCAACCCTAGCTTCACTCAAATTCACCCAACATGTATTCCTCCTACTGGTGAAAACCAATCAAAACTTACATTGATGAGTGAGTCACTTAGAAATGATGGTCGAATTTGGGCACCAAAGAGGATTGAAGATTGTACAAAAGACCCTAGTGAGATTGCTGAGAAGGATAGAGATTATTTCCTTGAACGCATATATCCTGCTTTTGCCAATCTAGTGCCAAGAGACGTTGCTTCTAGAGCTGTAAAAAGTATTTGCGACGAAGGTCGTGGTATTGGCACTGAAATTAATGGCGAGAAGCTCGGGGTTTACCTTGACTTTTCATCGATTATAGAGCGCATTGGTGAAGATAAAGTAAGGGCTAAATACGGTAACTTATTTGATATGTACGAACGAATTTCTGGTGAAAATCCTTACCAGTTGCCTATGAAGATCTACCCAGCTCCACATTACACAATGGGTGGACTTTGGGTTGACTACAACCTAATGACAACTATTGATGGTTTGTTTGCGGCTGGCGAGGCAAACTTCTCTGAGCATGGCGCTAACAGACTTGGAGCTTCAGCATTAATGCAAGGCTTGGCAGATGGATATTTTATCGCACCAAGAACTGTTGCAAATTATCTCGCTAAAAATAAACTTGAGCCTGTTGATCTTAATCATCCAAATGTGATTCAAGCAATTGATGATACCAAAGAGCGTATAAATAGATTAATGAATGCCCCAGAGCCTAAGCACTCACCTGACTATTATCATAAGAAGGTCGGTCGAATCTTGTGGGGTGCTTGTGGAATGTCTCGTGAAAGAGAAGCTCTGAAATCAGCTATCGAGGAAATTAAAGCTCTACAAATAGATTTTTGGCAGAACGTCAAAGTTACTGGTGTTGAAAATGATATGAATCAAACCCTAGAGCGAGCAGGTAGAGTTGCTGATTTTATCGAACTTGGACACTTAATGTGTCGTGATGCTCTTGAACGTGAAGAGTCTTGTGGTTGTCATGCTCGTTTAGAGTATTTAGCCTCAGATGGTGAAGCTAAGAGAGATGATGAGAACTTTAGTTATGTGGCCGCTTGGGAGTATTCGCAAGAAGGCACTATTCTAAATAAAGAGCAATTAAATTTTGAATTTGTCAAACCAAGTGTGAGGGATTACACATGAATTTTACGCTCCATATTTGGCGTCAAAAAAACACGCATACTCAAGGCGAGTTTTGTACCTATCAAGTTGATAATATCGATAGTGACACCTCGTTTTTGGAAATGCTAGATCAACTTAATGAGCAACTTATTGAAAAAGGCGAAGACTGTATTGTTTTTGATTATGACTGTAGAGAGGGTATCTGTGGTGCCTGTTCATTAGTTATTAATGGTCATCCACATGGAGAGAAAAAAGCCACCACTACTTGCCAGCTTTATATGCGTGAATATGCCAATCAAGCAGAACTGTGGATTGAGCCTTTTAGAGCTGAAAGCTTCCCAGTGATTAAGGACGTTTTAACTAATCGTGATGCCTTTGACCGTATTATCCAGGCTGGCGGCTATGTGTCGACGAATACTGGTTCTGCGCCTGATGCAAATTCACAACTGGTCAACAAGAATGATGCTGATGCTGCTTTTGACTCTGCAACTTGTATTGGTTGTGGTGCTTGTGTAGCGGTTTGTCCGAATGCTTCAGCAAGTCTTTTCGTGTCAGCCAAGATTGCCCATTTAGATCGACTTCCTCAAGGAAAAGTGGAGAGCGATATGCGCGCAATAAATATGGTTAGACAAATGGAGTTAGAGGGTTTTGGTAGTTGTTCGAATCATCGCCACTGCGAAGCAGTATGCCCACAAGAAATATCTATTAGTAACATTACTTTGATGAATAGTCTGTGTTAATTTTACTAATTAAATAAATGTCACATTTATGTTGTTTTGATGGTCATATTAATATTTGTTAAATGACTTTTTTTTAATCTTTTATAAGGAATGTTATGAAAATTGTATTATTGGGTGCTGCTGGTGGAATTGGTCAAGCGCTAGCTTTAATTTTAAAAACACAGTTGCCAGCCGGCTCTGATTTGTCGTTATATGATATTGCTCCTGTAACACCAGGTGTTGCTGCAGACCTTAGTCATATTCCAACTGCTGTAAAGGTAAGTGGATTTGCTGGTAAAGATCCATCTCCAGCTCTAGAGGATGCAGATATTGTACTAATTTCAGCAGGCGTTGCGCGTAAACCGGGCATGGACCGCTCTGATCTTTTTAATATAAATGCAGGCATTGTAAAAAACCTTGTCTCTGCTTGTGCCGATACTTGTCCTAATGCATTAATTGGTATTATTACTAACCCAGTTAATACCACTGTTGCTATCGCTGCAGAAGTTTTAAAGCAAAAAGGTGTTTATAATCCAGCACGCTTATTTGGCATTACAACTTTAGATATTATTCGTTCAAATACCTTTGTCGCTGAAGCTAAAGGGTTAAACCCTGAAGATGTTAACGTGCCTGTAATTGGAGGACATTCTGGAGTTACTATATTGCCATTGCTTTCTCAGTCAGGCTTTAAATTTACTGACGAAGAAATCTCTGTAATGACTACACGTATTCAAAATGCTGGGACTGAAGTTGTTGAAGCAAAAGCTGGAGGAGGCTCAGCTACCTTGTCAATGGGTCAAGCTGCTGCAAGATTTGGTCTTTCACTAGTCCGTGCTTTGAATGGCGAGGATAATGTTATTGAGTGTACATATATTGAGGGCCCTGGCGATAAGGCACGTTTTTTTGCACAGCCAGTTCTTTTAGGGAAAAACGGCGTTGAAAAAGTATTAGATTATGGCACTTTAACAACTTTTGAAGAGTCTACTCTAAACAATGCACTTGATATACTTAGAGATGACATTGCTAAAGGAGAATCGTTTGTAGAATAATTAATCTTATGGTTGAACAAAATACTCAGCACAGGCTACAAACATAGATATAATCTTAGTTTTTTGTCATCTTTCGTTCATGCGGTATGCCTAAAAAAATAACGACTTTGACAATCTTTAAACAATAATTGTTACTACAATGTATGATAAAGTTGAAAAATAAATAACAACTGACCACAAACTAGTAGTAATTATGCTTGAACAATTTCACGAAAAGTCCCTCGAATATCATAGCCAAGGAAGAGCTGGCAAGATATATGTTTCATCTCATAAAAGTTTGGAAACTGCAGAAGACTTGAGTCTAGCTTATACCCCAGGTGTTGCAGCACCTGTCAGAGAAATTACAAAAGATCAGAATGCAGTAAATAAATACACCGCCAAAGGGAATCTGGTTGCCGTTATCACTGATGGTTCAGCCGTTTTGGGATTGGGCAATGTTGGGCCTTTGGCTGCTAAGCCGGTTATGGAAGGTAAAGCAGTATTGTTTAAGCGTTTTGCAGATATTGATGTTTTTAATATTGAACTTGATACGCAAGACGTTGATGAAATTGTCAACACAATTAAAAATATTGCACCAACTTTTGGCGGCATTAATCTGGAAGATATTTCTGCTCCTCGTTGCTTTGAAATAGAGCAGAGATTGATTGATAAGTTAGACATACCTGTATTTCATGACGACCAGCATGGTACAGCTATCATTGTTGCAGCTGGCCTTTTAAATGCACTAGAGATTCAAGGAAAAACAATTGATAAGGCTCAGATTGTTATTGCAGGTGGAGGTTCAGCAGGCCTTGCCACCTTGGAGTTGTTGGCAAACTTAGGGTTTAAAAAGGAAAACTTGATTCTAGTTGATCGCAACGGCGTAGTATCAGAAGATAGAAAGCATCAGGTTAATAAATATAAAGCCGTATTTGCACTGGATACTAAGAAAAAAACACTTGACGATGCAATGAATGGGGCCGATGTTTTTATTGGTGTTGCAAGAGGAGATCTTGTTACACAAGAAATGATTAAATCGATGGCAGCAAAGCCAATAGTATTTGCACTATCTAATCCAGATCCTGAGATTACACCGGTCGATGCATTTTCTTGTAGAAAGGATTTGTTGATGGCAACAGGAAGAAGCGATTATCCTAACCAGGTTAACAATGTACTTGGATTTCCGTATATCTTTCGAGGCGCCTTAGATTCTAGAGCTAGTGAAATAAACAACGAGATGAAAATTGCTGCTGTAAAAGCAATAAGAGAGCTTGCAAAGCTTGAAGTACCACAGAGTGTGCTAGATGCATACAGTATAGATTCATTAGTTTTTGGTAAAGATTATATTATTCCTAAACCTTTTGATCCAAGACTTATTTCAACTGTCCCTAAAGCAGTCTATGATGCAGCAATATCTAGCGGAGTGTCTCGGCTATAAATTGGCTAATAGATAATAGCAAAAAACCTTTAAAAAAAAGACCGTATATTGTATTGCACCATACAAATAGATATGGGATAATGTCTGATTGTTTTTTTGGAGGGGTTCCCGAGTGGCCAAAGGGAACAGACTGTAAATCTGTCGGCTCTGCCTTCGAAGGTTCGAATCCTTCCCCCTCCACCATTGTGAAAGTAGTAGGATTTGCGGGTATCGTATATTGGTATTACCTTGGCCTTCCAAGCCAATGAGACGAGTTCGATTCTCGTTACCCGCTCCAGGTGGAAGAGGCTGTGCTCACCTAGCTCAGTTGGTAGAGCACTTCCTTGGTAAGGAAGAGGTCGGCGGTTCAAATCCGCTGGTGAGCTCCAATAATTAATTTATTCAGTAAGGAGAATAAAAATGTCAAAAGAAAAATTCGAAAGAACCAAGCCCCATGTAAATGTGGGCACAATCGGTCACGTTGACCATGGTAAAACTACGCTAACTGCTGCAATCACTAAGGTGATGGCTGAAGCAAGAGGCGGAGAATTCAAGGATTATGCAGATATTGATAACGCTCCTGAAGAAAGAGAGCGCGGTATTACAATCTCAACAGCGCACGTAGAGTATGAGTCAGAGGCTCGTCACTATGCACACGTTGACTGTCCTGGACACGCTGACTATGTAAAGAACATGATCACTGGTGCTGCACAAATGGACGGCGCTATTATCGTTATTGCTGCAACTGATGGTCCGATGGCTCAAACTCGTGAGCACATCTTATTATCTAAGCAGGTAGGTGTTCCATATATCGTTGTATATATGAACAAAGCTGATATGGTAGACGATGAAGAATTGATAGAACTAGTTGAAATGGAAATCCGTGAGTTATTAGATGAATACGAATTCCCAGGTGACGATACTCCAGTTATACTAGGTTCTGCACTTAAAGCATTAGAGGGCGACCAGTCAGATATAGGCATACCTTCAATTCTTAAATTAGTAGAAGCACTAGATACATACATTCCAACACCTGAACGTGATACTGACAAAGCATTCATTATGCCGATCGAGGACGTATTCTCAATCTCAGGTCGTGGTACAGTTGTTACTGGTCGTATTGAGGCTGGTATTGTTAACGTTGGTGACGAATTAGAGATAGTTGGTATAAAGGACACACAAAAAACTACTTGTACTGGTGTAGAGATGTTTAGAAAACTTCTAGATTCAGGTCAAGCTGGTGATAACGTTGGTGTATTGCTTCGTGGTACTAAGCGTGAAGAGGTAGAGCGTGGTCAGGTACTAGCTAAGCCAGGTTCAATAAACCCACACACTAAGTTTGAAGCAGAAGTGTACGTATTAAGCAAAGATGAGGGTGGACGTCATACTCCATTCTTTAACAATTATCGTCCACAGTTCTACTTCAGAACGACTGACGTAACTGGCGCTGTTGAGCTTCCTAAGGATGTTGAAATGGTAATGCCGGGCGACAACGTGAAGATGAATATTGAGTTGCTTGCACCGATCGCAATGGAAGAAGGATTAAGGTTCGCAATTAGAGAAGGTGGTCGTACTGTTGGTGCGGGTGTTGTTTCTAAGGTGATAGAGTAATTAGTTAATTTAAGACCGTCGAATTATTGTATAATCGACGGTTTTTCGTTTGGCAAGTTTGCACAGCAAATAGATAAGGTAAAAAGCACATGAGCAATCAAAATATTAGAATTAAATTAAAGGCATTTGATCATCGATTAATAGACAAATCGGCTATCGAAATTGTTGAGACTGCCAAGCGTACAGGTGCTAGTGTTAGAGGGCCAATACCTTTGCCAACAAAGAAGGAGCGTTTTACTATTTTAACGTCTCCTCACGTGAATAAAGATGCTAGAGATCAGTACGAGCTTAGAACTTACGTTAGATTAATGGACGTAATAAGCCCTACAGATAAAACAGTTGATGCTTTGATGAAATTAGACTTAGCAGCAGGCGTTGATGTTGCAATTAAGCTTAATTAATATATAGATAGTAATTTAGGAATAGAATCATGGGAATCGGATTAGTAGGTCAAAAATTAGGAATGACACGAATTATGTCTGACGACGGATCAGCTACTGCGGTTAGTGTTATTAAAATTGAACCTAATCGTGTTGTTCAGACAAGAACAACTGATGTTGATGGTTACAGCGCTGTTCAAGTAACAACTGGCAATAAGGTTAATAAAAAAGGTGAGGCTAAGGTACGTCGTATACCAGGTGCAATTAAAGGACACTACGCTAAATCATCCCAAGAAATAGGACTTGGCCTTTGGGAATTTAGAGTGACTGAAGACGAGATTGCCGATATACAAAGTTTTGATGTATCAATTTTTGGTGCTGGGCATTACGTAGATGTTGTCGGTAAATCTAAAGGTAAAGGTTTTCAAGGTGGTGTAAAGCGCCATAACTTTAGCATGCAAGATGCAACTCATGGAAACTCCATTTCTCATAGGGCTATCGGTTCAACGGGACAATGCCAAGAGCCGGGACGTGTATTTAAAGGTAAAAAAATGGCAGGCCACATGGGTGATGAACAGGTGACACAAGAATGTTTAGAAGTGTTGAGAGTTGATAGTGATAGAAATCTGTTACTAGTCAAGGGATCAATACCTGGATCTAAGAGTGGATTTGTTAAGGTTTTGTTGTCACATAAGAAAAACAAAAGTAATTCTGCAATAAGTAAAAAGATTTCTGAAGAGAAAGTTGCTAATGCTGCACTTGATACTGAAGAAGTGGTTGAATCCTAAGGTTATATAATGAAATTAAATGTATTAAATGTAAGCACGAATAAATCAACCTCTACCCAGGTTTCTGATTCTATTTTTGCAAAAGACTACAACCAATCATTGGTTCATCAGGTAACTACAGCCTATATGGCTGCAGGTCGTAGTGGCTCTAAGGCTCAAAAAAACCGTGCCGCTGTAAGTGGCGGAGGTAAAAAGCCTTGGAATCAAAAAGGTACTGGTAGAGCGCGTGCTGGAACTACACGTGGCCCAATTTGGCGTTCAGGTGGAGTTACTTTTGCTGCACAGCCACGTAACTTTTCCCAGAAAGTGAACAAAAAAATGTATAAAGGTGCAATTAGTGTTATTTTTTCTGAGCTGGTTCGTTCTGAGCGCCTAAAGGTTGTAAAGGAATTTGGCGTCAAAGACCCAAAAACTAAAAATGTTACAGCGCTTCTTAAAACATTAAATCTTAAGGACGCACTACTCATGACTGAAGATATCGATGAGAACTTATATCTCTCTTCGCGCAACCTTTATCATGTAGGTGTATGTGATACTCAAAGTATTGATCCAGTTAGCCTAATTGGCTATGAAAATGTTGTGATTACCGAGGCAGCACTGAAAAAAATTGAGGCATCACTATGAATCAAGAAAAAATATTAAAGACCTTGTTATCTCCTATCGTTTCAGAGAAGACAACAATGATGTCTGCAAATAATCAATATGCATTCAAGGTGCGTACAGATAGCAATAAAAAAGAAATTAAATCTGCCGTGGAAACACTTTTTGGTGTAAACGTTGAGAGCATTACTACATCAAATGTTAAGGGTAAAAAGAAAATATTCAAAGGTAAAGTAGGTCGTCGAGCTAATTGGAAAAAAGCAATTGTTAAAGTTTCCGAAGGCCAGATGATTGATGTTAGCGCTCAATAGGTAGGATAAATATGGCCCAAGTAATTAAAAGAAAACCAACCTCAGCAGGAAGAAGATTTGTTGTAAGTGTTGTTGACAAAGACCTGCATAAAGGTACGCCATACGCCCCACTAACAGAGAGTAAGAATAGAATAAGTGGACGAAATAATCGCGGAAAAATAACTGTACGTCATAAAGGTGGCGGGCATAAGCGTAACTATAGGATTATTGATTTTAAACGCACTAAAGACGACATTACTGCAAAGGTTGAGCGTTTAGAGTATGACCCAAATCGTAGTGCAAATATAGCATTAGTTTTGTACACTGACGGTGAAAGAAAATACATTATTGCACCAAATGGGCTAAAAGCAGGTGATGAAATTATATCTGGAAATACGGTTGCAATTAAAAGAGGTAATGTAATGCCTATGAGCAACATACCTCTTGGTAGTGTTATACATTGTATTGAATTAAAGCCAGGTAAAGGAGCACAGATGGCTCGTAGTGCCGGAACATCAGCACAACTAGTTGCAAAAGAGGGTAGTTATGTAACCCTTAGACTTCGTTCTGGTGAAGTGCGTAAAGTTTTAGCAGAGTGTCGTGCAACTATTGGCGAGGTTTCAAAGAAAGAGCATAGCCTTAGAAAGTTGGGTAAAGCGGGTGCAACTCGATGGAGAGGCGTCAGACCAACTGTTCGTGGTGTTGTGATGAATCCTGTCGATCACCCTCATGGTGGTGGTGAAGGTAAAACTAGTGGTGGTAGACACCCTGTTTCTCCTTGGGGTACACCAACTAAAGGTTATAAAACACGTAGTAATAAACGTACTGATAAGCTTATCGTGCGTCGAAGGAATAAGGGTTAATTATGGCTAGATCATTAAGAAAGGGTCCGT
>Ga0315334_10002729_pt1 | contig 11020 bp, 7 predicted proteins | sample M150034915metaG_FD_205555 | JGI IMG/M metagenome (GOLD analysis project Ga0315334, IMG submission 205555) | Ammonia-oxidizing marine archaeal communities from Monterey Bay, California, United States - M1 500m 34915 | ecosystem: Environmental > Aquatic > Marine > Intertidal zone | place: USA... | reverse complement strand
GGAACATGGCGCGGCGAAGTTGCTCAGCAAGCGCTCTTTTCAAACCAACACCCCAGTCCCATGGTTGATCAGTTACGGTTTCATTCTCTCTGAACGTCTCCAATGCCATTTTCACTTGTTGTGGGGTGGCTCCCAAACCACTGAGTTTCTCATGCAAAAAGGTGACCATTCCTTTATTTCCTTCAACTTGTGTTCTTCGAGCTCCTCTCAACCAACCATCTGCAATTATACCATGGATCCAAGCACTCAATTCCTCAACCAGAAACTCGTGCTCTTCCATTATCGAATCTTGACATGATTGGACATCTTCACTGACTCCTATGGGATTGCCTTCGATATCTGTGGTTCCAGCAGCATCGACAACTTGAATCAAAGCATCACAACGAGCGAGGTCCGAAAGAAATTCATTGCCGCGACCGCGTCCACTATGAGCACCAGGAACAAGACCCGCTACATCGACCATGAATACTGGAATGAGACGCTTATAGGCGGTGCAGGAACCTGTACGTGGTTGACAAATGCTACCTTTCCTCTCATCATTTCCCGAAACTGGTTCCAAGCGCCCATCCGCCTCTTTGGCTGTTCTCAAGTCACTGCAAGGGCACGGCAGTGGTGCCGGTAGAAATGCTACCCCTACATTAGGCTCAATGGTACAGAATGGATAATTGGCGATATCCACCTTCGATTGAGTAGCTGCGGAGAAGAATGTCGATTTGCCCACATTAGGCTTACCAACCAATCCGATACGCATTGAATCACTATCTCATTCCTTCACAAGAGCCACTGAACTTAGATGCGTCTATTGTGGTACTCAAGTATTCCTGCACCTGAAATGCGTGCTTCTCGACTAGAGTAAACGCGCAATGATGTCGCCCTTGGTGCCGATGGATGAAAGGCCTCGTTCTTCAGCCATGGAGACCAGTTCCGCCTTCTTCATCTTGTTGAGCTCTCTCTCATCAAGAGATTCTGTGGCTTCTTCTTCAGTTTCCTCTTCCTCGGAATCATCATTGGATTCCTTTGAAAGTGAATTCATTATCTTCAGCATATGGATATCCAATTCAGGAATGTTGACCTTTCCATCTCCATCAAGATCCATTGCTGAAACCATCTTCTCAACATCCCATGGCGGGAGGTCGGCGATATCAAGAGAGGCCAATCCTTCTCGTATCTCGAATGGGGATATTTGTCCATCACTATCCAGATCCATCTTCATGAAGAGGTCTATCGTAGTGGTTCCGGTTTCATGTAACCAACGAGCAAGATCCACAAGTTCTGACTGGAAGGAGGAAAGGGAGTCCACAGGCGCAGCCTCGGGTACAGGCATCACCACACCATCGTCTGTATGGAGTGCTGCTGATACTCCGACATCTGTTGAACTCGGTTCTTCCGATTCCTCTTCAGGAGCCGAAACCAGAATTTCTGTATCGACTCCAACACCTCTAGAGACAAGGTCCCTGATACTGGTGGTTCCTGGATTCAGGTGGAATGACGCCATGCCTACACTGGCTGGTATCTCATCCTCCTCAACCTCATCAGAGAACTGAGTCGCAACCAGATTGACAGTACCGATGAAGGTAGCGATAACAACTCCGTAGAACAAGGCTGCAGAAGTCAGGTAGTAACCACCTAGATGGCTGTTGACATCCTCGACACCTGCATCACTCAAGGAGTTGGAAGCGAAATCCGCCATCAACAGAGTCACTGTCGAACCAAAACCACCTAACAACATCAGCCAGAAAGCCCATCGGGCCTTGGATAGACTGGAGAGGCGTCGACCAACCACTTCTGGAAACAGACTACCCCAGATGGCCAAGGCGACCAATCCGCCAACGGTCCACAATATTCCATGGTCCACGGTGCTCTGAACACCACCCATGTTGTGCGAGCCATTCAGGGCATCGAGTGCGGAAAAGAAACCCAATAGTGCCAATATCGGAAGCAGAAGAGTTGCACTTGCTGATGCGACCCCGCCTGGATTTGCAACAACCATTTCCCAACGTCCCTGCATTGTGGAGATCAGATTTGAAGAAGCCGCTAACAAAGGTATCAATCCAACCACCGTCAATACCGCAGTGAAAGTCAACATTACATCTCCCGAAACCGCTGTTTCCGACATCCCAAGAACTGGGACACTGGCGAAAACAAGTGTATAGGATACCAAAGTCAAGGAACGACTCCATATCGGTGCACCACTCACTTTAGGAATCACATGGTATAGAACTGCCAAGAACATCGCCAGAGGGAACCAACCATACACTACTCTGTCAGCAAACCATGCAAGGTCTGCAAGTTCCATCTCCGCAGCAAGATCGCCACTGATGAGTAGATTGCAAGTGCGGACCAACAGAGCCCAAAGCATCGAAAGATGGGCCATGATAATGAACCAAGATGAAACCTGAATCGGTGAATCTCCTCGTCCGCCGAGAGCAACTAGATGATTGAGAAAGAGTGCACCTATCATTAGTGCATATGCTAATTCTATCAATGCATGGTACATGTCGGTGAAATCGATGAGCAATGGGAGCACCATTGAAACAAGTGTGAGGCCGAACCAACCAAATGCAACCAAAGAGGCATTTGCCTCACTACCGAGCCCTCCCCCATTCGCACGGGCATTGATATGCAAGCCAGCCCCGATCAAAGTCATCCCAAGGAAACCCCAGATGAGACTTTGTTCCGCTAATCTGTCCATCACCGAAGCATCGTAACTCCAACCGATACTGGATAATGAGTCGAGGGCCTTGGCATCATAACTGAGCCAGATGGAAAGGAATGTCACTGTAGAAGCGATAGTTGCCCAGATCGCTCCGAACAATAACCAATTCCTTGCTCCAGCTCCTCTCTCTTTAGAAAACAAATCGATCACTCCGGCTGGAGCCTTGTCCAACATGAAAACAGATAATTGACGCAATGGACGACGCAAGTCACCCAATCCATTGTTTGCCCAATGAGCAGTCAATAGCATTGCCAATATAAGAAAAACAAGTTCAGGAATCATTATTGAGAACATCATATCACCTCAGTCCCGGAAAACCTCTCCTAACAGATTCAAGACCAGAAAAGCATATCCAAGAATTATTCCCATCAGATAGTACCAGATTCCACTCGACCCCAATGCATCGAAAAGAGGTATCATTTCTGAAAGAAGTGGGAACCCGTCCCATCCAAAAATCACTGAAAACATTCCAACCAGACCAAGCACCCCAAGGCCCATTATTGCCATCACAATTCGGCTCGCCTCCGGTTCAGCCACACCTTGGGTCACTTCGGGTAAGTTTTCGACATCGGTCATTCAATCAACTCTGACCCCATAGGGGTCAGTCCGTCCACCTGCGGGCCGATGATAAACATTGACCAACTCAATTCACCTTGTCCGCCCAATCGAGAACTATTTTTTCACGGTGAACGAAGATTCAGAAGGACCTCTCCACGCCTTGCCATTCCAGTTCCTAGAACCGCAGGAAATGAGGTGTCAATCTTCACCTCATTCTTCCAAATCGTCTTACAAATACAATCCAATCCTTCAAACTCCAGAAGGTCTCCACTGACAGAATAGCGCTCAATAGCTGCAACCACGTGCTTGTCACATGAACCACAATTATGGGAGCCTCTTACTCGTCCACCGGCAGTGGGATGAATGATCAAACGAGAAATCTGGTCGTCACCTCCATTGACACCTCCATCAGGGTGAATAAGAGGATGCACTCTTTCGATCAATGATACCAATGACCACAACCATGGAGGACGGTACTCTCTCGCTCTGAACAGCCGATCGATGATGGTGCCGCGTTGGATATTCATCGGGTTGACTGAAATCTCGTCACTCTGTTCGGCAATAGAGGCTATCCATTTCACACATTGCTCCAATGAATCTCCTTCACTCATGAATGGTGGTTTGAACATCAGATAGGTCTTGACGCGCAAACCAGCATTCTGAATGTTAGAGACTGCCCTGTTCCAGGATTTGACCGTGAATCCCTTGTTGATATGGAAGCGAAGAACCTCATCGTCATATGCTTCAAGACCTATCGCAACTGTGAAATCCGGGTTTATGGAAGTAGCCCATTGCAATTTCTCTTCACTACATTGTTCAGTTCTACTTTCAATTATCAGGTGTTTTCCCATTTCATGACATTCACGCAACACCGTTTCTTGAAAATCAACTGGTATCTCACGGTCCTCCAACAATGACCCTGAAGTGTAAACCTTGATCATCCCCATATCCTTGAAACCGGATAACTTCTGCTTGGAGAATTCCCATTGTGCATGCAGATCTTCACTTTCGACATCATCTCTGGTATCATTGAAATATCCACAGAAAGTACAACCGCTGCTCCACCACCAGTGACATCCTTTGGTACGCAGAATAACTGTCGCTGCAGTCGTATGTGTTCCATCCGGCATCATCTCTGGAGTGTGATAGACCGTTGCTGGTTCGGTTGCATCCCACGAATGTTTCTTCTCTTGAGCCCATTCTGTATTCTCGGGTGCCTTGATCAGATCGTGAAGTCGAACTGCAGAACTGCTGTCGCCGACAAGATTCAATCTCTGACCATCAGACATGACCACACCTGATACTCCGGCTGGACCCGCATTGATGAAAGCAACGCATGCCCAAAGTGCTCATGAAAACCTATCAAGGACTGATTCATTCCTCTTCGGCGGAATTGATGCTACAGAACAAGATAGACGCACCTGCAGAGACGAATTGCCCCTTGGGGTGAGAAGAATTCTCTGCATTCGCTCCTATCACCACAGGTTCATAGATCGCTGCAGGAACTCGCAGATCGACACGGCTGCCCACTCTTATCATTCCATATCTTTCGCCCCTGCGAAGGACATCTCCCTCGCCCTTCCATGGAATAATGGTTCTAGCCAATGCACCCGATATCTGGGTGATTTCAAGCATCTCTCCACCAGCGCTCTTGAACTGGGTTCGAACACGTTCATTGTATTCGCTTTCTTTCTTGAATGCAGGAAGAAAAGGTCCTCTTCTCTTCCCTTTACCTGTTCTATGCTCCATCTTGATGATCGTTCCTGCTTCTGGTACTCTATTCACGTGGACATCGAGGGGAGACATGAAGACTGCAACTCTCCATACATCCTCATTTGATTCCTGACCGGCAACAACCTTCTCCCAACGCTGTTCAGTTTCAAACGACAGGGGGACAGGTGATGGTTCAGGATACCAATCTCCAGTCAATGGATCGTTTTCACATTCTCCAGATCCAGTTTCCATTTTTGAGGGGCGACGTCCGATTGAACGTTCTCTAACAACAAACATCACGTGTCCATCCGCTGGTGAAACCAAAACTCCATCATCCTTCGGAATGGGACGGTCTGGGTCGCGAAAGAAATTGGCAAGAAATGCCGAGAGCATCAAACAAAGAACACCTGTCAAGGTGACCAGATGCATGACTGGGTCGACAAAGGACGCTATCAACAAAGATGCTATCCCCATCGCTGAAGACATGAGCACTGGAGTGGTGCCACCACGGGCGAACAGCCCCATAGGCTCACCTCACTCTTTCTTGTCATGGTCAGCCCATGGATCAGCGTCGTCATTCCATGTTGCTGCTTCCTTGACTTCTCGAGGCTCTTCGGGTTCTTCTGGCTCTTCTTTGGTCTCTTCCTCAGATTCTTCCTCTTCTTCAGATTCTTCTGACTCTTCAGTATCGTCTGCGGCTTCTTCCTCAGATTCTTCCTCTTCCACAGCTTCTTCAACCTCTTCAGACTCTTCTTCAGATGATTGAGATGTATCAACATCCTCTGCTTCTTCAAGTGTCATTTCTGCGGCTCTTGCCTCGATGAGATCATCCATACGATCGGTGATCGCTCTCTGCATATGCTGACTCTGCCTCTCGGTTTCCACAGCCCTCTCAATCATTTCGTAACGGGCCTTGATCGCCTTGTTCAAATCTTCGAACAATGCCATGTGATCAACATACCAATCATCTCTGGCCTTCATCTCGGTCACCGCCAGTTTCAGATCATTATCTAATTCCTCTGCAATTCCGAAAACCTTGCCTAATCGATCCTTCTCACGACTGTACTTCTCTTCCATCTTCTGAAGTTCAGGTTCAAGGAAATCGACTTGCTTGGTGGACTTAGCAGCTTTCAACTCAAGGTCACGGATACGATTATCCTTCTCAGAAAGTAGTGACTCGAGACTTTCTTTCTCGATCTCTCTCTCTACAATCTCCTTCTCAAGAACCTCGATTTCAGCCTTCATGTTCACGAGTTCTTTCTCTTGGGCTTCGTACGCATCGTACAATTTCAGAAGCCTTTCAGTCTCTTCTCCCAGTCTGTCTTCCAAGTCCCCTACGCGAACGACTGGGGTCTTCACACTGTCTTCGTCATCACCCGACATGGATAGCACCGGAGGCTGAGCCTCCAACTCGTCCCACCCACCTAGGCATTATCAAGCCGACGCATCCATTCTCAGTGTTCAGGGAGTTGTAACGATGACTTATGAGAGGCCAATAAATGGTCACCACAGGTGAATCAAGGCAAATGATGTGCCGCATGAGCGGCAAGAACCTGGGCTACACATGCAGTCACAGCCTTACCGCAAGGAATGTGGGTGAATTCATTGGGACCATGAGCATTTGACTGCGGCCCCAGAAGTCCGGTGATCATGAATTCAGCCTCTGGATACTTGGTCTGTAACATCGGCATGAATGGTATTGTTCCCCCTTCACCCATGAACCGTAATGGATTCCCAAAATAGGCTCTACTGGCTCCATCCAAAGCCTCAGAGATCCATGGCGACAAAGGTTTGGCATGGAAACCATCCGCTGGCATCTCGATGTTGAAATTGACATCTGCACCGTGCGGAGGTTCCGCCTCCAGCAACCGCTTCATCACTTCTGCAGCCTTTTTGGAATCGACTCCTGCTGGGATTCTACATGACAGTTTAAGGTCGGTGTTGGTGCGAAGCACATTTCCTGCCTTTGACATATCTGGAATCCCTTCGACACCGGTGACTTCCAATGATGGTCTCCATGTACGATTCAGAATCAATTCTACCAGATCGTCACTGGGTGGCCTTGTATCACCTTTGAATGGAAATTTCTTCCATACTTCTTCACCCATCACACCCGCTGCTTCCTTGGCCTGCTCGATTCGTTGTTCAGGGATTTCAACGTTGAATTCCGGAATCAGTATCTCTCCTGTAGAACTGTCTTCCATCCTCTCCAAGAGAGACCTTGCAATCCTGAAAGAAGAAGGAATGACTCCTCCGGCATCGCCAGAATGCACTCCTTGTTCACTCACTTTGATACTCAATGTACCAATGACCAGGCCCCTCAGTGATGTCGTGAGCCACAAATGCTCCCAATCCCCAGCCCCTGAATCAAGACAGACCACCACTGAAGGGACGCCTATCGTCTCCTCAAGGTGATCCAGATATGCTGGAAGATCGGGGGAGCCTGACTCCTCACTGGCTTCGACTATCAAATGCAGATTTCCATGAGGAATGCCTTGTCTTTGAAGCCCTCGAATAGCGGTTAAACTGGCATATGCTCCATAACCATCGTCGGCGCCACCACGGCCATACAATTTGTCCCCTCTTCGTACAGGTTCCCAAGGGCCGAGACCTTCGAACCAACCAACGAATTCAGGTTGTTTGTCAGCATGCTGGTAGAGCAATACGGTTTCGTCAATCTGTCCCGGAACATGCATATGGATCAAAGGGGTAAGTCCTTCCAATCTGATTATCTGTAGTTTCAAACCTTTGATCGGTTGTTCACTACACCATGATGCAATGTGCTGAATCGCATCTTCAATATGTCCATTCACATACCATTCAGAATCAAAAGCAGGAGATAGAGCGGGGATTCGTATGTACTCGCTCAAACTCGGGATGATGCTCTCCTCCCATTCTGAATCGCAGAAATTCACCAATTCCTCGACATCCACCCCTACGCCCGCCATGTGAAAGCCACGACGGGGACTGTTGAAAGGCGATTCGCTCCACCAACCTCCATGCCCAACGATGAAACCACGGATTGGAGAGCGGCTTCCGAGGTCTTTCATGAGTGGGCTTTATTGGGTAAGGATGTAGGAATGGAAAAGGGACATGGAGCTGCTGTTGATGAGATGTTGACCTTTGCTGTTTCACAGGTTGCCACACTGGGGAAGAGGTTCCAAGCATTGGATGTTGGTTGCGGAAATGGATGGGTGGTCAGAAGATTATCTTCTCACCCACATTGTTCCAGAGCAGTAGGAATAGATGCAGCACCGGCGATGATCGATAAAGCCAAAGAACTGGATGCAGATGGAGAGTACCATCTCGTTGATCTGTTGGAATGGTCGAGCAAAGCCTGTTTCAATCTGATTCATAGTATGGAAACCATGTATTATCTGGAAGACCCGGGGAGGGGTATCGAACATCTGGCAGGTCTATTGGCCGATGATGGAATACTGTTGATCGGTGTTGACCACTATGCGGAAAACGAATCAAGCCTTGATTGGCCACAACAGGTGAAGACCAGAATGACGACATTGTCTACGCAACAATGGACATCATGCTTCAAGGTGGCTGGTCTGGATGTTATCAGAGTTTGGAAAGCAGCCCCAAGAGAGGGGTGGCCGGGAACTCTGGTCATCGCTGGAAGGAAATGATTACGGTTCAGAGACCTTCCCAAGAACTTCTCCTTTTGGACCACATAATCTGACTCGACCACGATAGTGAGGACAACTTCTGCATGCATCTGCTGCACTGCCGGAAAGGCGCTCAACTAGATTCTCCGATACTTCTGAAACCTTCATCATTGAAAGGGTCGATAACAACTCAAGCAAATTCTCTCTGTGTGTGGTGATGGAATCTTCTTCAGAGACCAGTCTGCCATTTGCTGCAACATACAAGGCTGGTGGAAGTATGGTGCGTCGTTGCTCCTCAGGTTTTGCCAACTCTTGACTTTCCAATGCAAGAGCGTAAAGCGCTAATTGCATCTGATGTTCATTCAACAATTCTTGTTCTGCTGCACTCATTTCCCCAGTTTCTGAAACTACTTGTAACGGAACTCCAGATTCAGGATTGCTTACATTGAACTTCCCTCCGCATCCTCTAGTCTTCAGATCAACCACAAGATATGCAGAACTTCCATCATCCTTACCTAGAGCGAGAACAAGATCGATCCTCCCCGTCATACTGGCAATAACAGTATCAATATCTGCAATCATCTTCGCTCCAGATGGTGTCCAGGAGGAAAGAGCAAGATTTCTTGCCGTACACAGTCCTAGATCGAAAGGCATCTCGGTTCTCAAACCCTCAACCTTCCAGCCGCGATACTCGCCCGTGATACAGGCTTGCCCCAGTTCACCTCCAATCAATAATCCAGCAAGAATTCGCATCCTTTCTTCGGTCTCAGCCTTATCGATACTGGGCATCGAATATTCTTCAATCACCTGCTTCAATACCGAATCATCCAACAACCGCTGTGCAGAAGTGATAGTCCAATCACTTGGAAGCGCAGGGGTTTCTTCCAATTCTACGACGGGGTTGGGCAATCCAACTTCTACCAATCGGTGAAACAGGGTTCCTAATGTTGCAGGGTCGGGTAATCCATGACTTGCTGTCTCTACATGAGTCGATCCCAGTGGTTCACTTGGCCATCCATGATGAGATTCCAACCAATGCCGCCTTAGACATGTCGCGGCAGTATCGACTGAAGAAGGAGCGAGTCTGATTCTTCTTCTTCTTTTCATCACCTCTCTGACAGGAGGATTCCCAGAATTGTTTGACAAGCCTTGTTCATGGATTCTTATCTGTTGCAGCAGACTTCTGGCTTCAACACCCTCAATCATGAAACAGTCTGGATCATGATACAATGTCAATCGTGGCCCATTTGCTACTCCAATCCCAGAATCTGACCTCAAGGATGCTGGATTGAGAATCAACGTTCTATTCGGCGAGCCATCTACGGGCATTGTCAGACCTTCATCAACAGGCTTGATCAACCATGGAGAATTCTCCTGCTGGGTAGAGATGGCTGCTGCCCTCAAAGCGTCCAGCCACATTGTCCCCATATTTCTGCGACTGCCGGGATTGTGCCGAACCTGTATCACGCCATTCTGGTTCTGAGAAACAGTTCCAGGACTACCAACCAGAATGAGATGACTCTTGACACGGGTCATCGAAACATACAGCAAACGCCGAGTCTCCGCTTCACTCTGGGCCTCGAGTAATGATTCAGCCAGCATCCACAAACCATGGGGTGACAGTTTACCGGTTCTCCACGGTTTCACCCTACCAGCGATCAACTCAGGTGTCACAATGAGATGATCTCTAGTGGTATTCGCCACCGAACGACGTCCAGCCTGGAACATTCCGGCAAGAACCACTACTTTGGCCTGTAGACCCTTGGCAGCGTGAATCGTCATCAAACGAACACAACCACCCAATGCTGGAGCTTTAGCAGCAGGCCCATCCTTGCCTAGAGCGCTCAATTTCTCCAAACGCTCGTGAATCCTGATCGCATTCCCACCATTGGATGTAACCATGTCCCTGAGAATGTCGATGAACATCTCGATCTCGTTTCGTGCTGAAGGTTCTGGCCAAGTCAACAGCAGGTCTGAATGATTCACGGCTTCTTCCACTGCCCTCAACAGGTCGCCATTCTGGGAATGCTGATACAACCGTTCAAGTAACTTCCGTTCCATTTGCGTACGCGCACTTCCAATCAATGCCTGGAACGGTTCTGTAGTGAGGTTGGCAAATGCCTGAGAAACCAGTGTATCTTCCCAACCCAACAAACTGGAACGAGCAAGAGAAATCACCAGATCTCTTCTCGATGGAGCAGATATCGCCCCAACCAATGTGCGCAGTGCTCGGGCGGCTGGCCTTTGTAGGAGTGGACCCATTTTATCAGCGGTTGATGGAATCCTCCACGCCTCAAGCCTCTTCATCAAATCATCAATATGGGTTCGAGTAGGTAACAACACCATGATATCCTCAGGGGCAACCCGCTCCATGGTTGGTAACTGTACCCATGAACTTCCTTCCGCTTGAGGAGAT
>Ga0315334_10002726_pt1 | contig 11027 bp, 10 predicted proteins | sample M150034915metaG_FD_205555 | JGI IMG/M metagenome (GOLD analysis project Ga0315334, IMG submission 205555) | Ammonia-oxidizing marine archaeal communities from Monterey Bay, California, United States - M1 500m 34915 | ecosystem: Environmental > Aquatic > Marine > Intertidal zone | place: USA... | reverse complement strand
TCACCGCCGAACTTACCAGAACCATCAGTGTTTACACCTGATGTCCATTCCCACTTACCGCTAGTATATTTCTTAACGTTGTAAGTAGTGTAATCCATGTTAACCATCAATATGCCTTCTGGATGTAAATCTGGATTGGCTGTTGATGCATGTGCTGTTCTGCTGACTGTCGCACCTGCTGAATCATAAGGTGCATCATTTGAATAATGACTGAATACTAATCCGTTAGTAGATGATTGGTCTGCATTGTCTAATTTGACCCATGCTGTACCTGACCAACGCCATACTGTAGGATAAGGAATTGCATCGCCGTCTACCCAAATATCGCCTGTTGCTAGAGAAGTTGTGCCATCTTTACGTGTTGTTGGAGCACCTGTAACTAGTTGTAATTCAGTTGATAAAAGACCGTCTGTATCTTCTGACCATGCGTGTTTCTGCCATTCCATAGTACCGCCGTTGTTAGTATTCTCCATTATCTCAACATTTAAAGTTGAATTATGCCATAGAGTACCTTCTGCGATTGTACCTGTAATTTGTGTTGCACTTGCTTGGTAAGATAATGCTTCCCAAACTGATGCTGTATTTGAAGCGGCTGAGAAACCTAATCCTGTGTGACCTGATGAGATTTCTAAATTAAGTTCAAGACCGTCAGTCTTAGTGAAACGAATTTTGCTTGTTCCAACTTTTTCAATACTAACGTTTGCTGTATTTAATGCCGCATCTGCTTGTAAATCTATAAGTATTGCGTCTAATGTTGTATTTGCTGGAAATGATTTAGTAACTCCCTCAAGTACAAAATCTACATCAATATCCGCAACATTCGGAATTGTACCCGAACTAAGAACTGATGTAGTTGCGCCTGTGTGACGTTTCATTTCCCAAGAGCCAAGTGATGCATGATTTTTAGTGTAAACATCACCTAATGTAGTCAAATCTGCTGATGCTAAATCATCTGATGCATAAATTGGTGCTTGTATTGTAGTAAACAATCCTGATGTAGAATTATAAGACGATAAATCTACGTCTAATCCACCACCTTGTAGTGTCATACGTACATATAAATCACCTGACGCTAATGCGCCTGCCGCTGAATTTAATGTAGGATCGAATAATGAAAATTGAAAGTCTGCTGAACCTGTGTCGCCCATCTGAATCCAAGCACTTGCAACTTTTTCATGATATGTAACTGTAGCAGTAGATGTTACAACTGCGTAGTCACCTGCTGAACCAAAAGTGTTTTCTGGATCTCCACCACTTGAAACATTTCCTGTTCCTGGAGTATCATTTAAAACTGATACTGATGCTGAACCCCATGCTGAACCATCCCATTTGAATAGTCCGAAATCTGTTTTTGAGGTATCGTGCCAATGTGTTCCATTTGTGATAACGCCTGCTGGTTCTGTACTTGATGATTCTAATTCTGCTAAGTCAACATCTGCACGAATAACATAAGCGTTGTTCGATACTCCTAGATATTGATAAGCCGCTAGTAATCCATACTCGCTTGTTTCAGCGCCGTGTACAACTGAACCGCCAACTTCATAAAATTTTGGTTCGCCGAATGTTTCGACTAACTCTCTCTGTGATGATACTAGAAAGGCAACACCGGCATTTGCTGGAACAGTTCCAGTAGCCGTTGCACTCCCCGATGCATCTGCTTTGTTACTTGCTGTCGCAATAACTAATAATGGTAGGGTACCTTGAGTAGCCGCCGCATATTGCGATTCGTCACTAACTGTTACTGATACACCTGGTGAAACTAATGTAGCCATAGTATTTCTCCTTGTTAATTTTGTCTATAGTAAATATATTTCGCTACTACTATTTAGTCAAAATCACGAAAAAACACTGTTTTGAGGGTTAACTACGTAGACAACGTGTCTGAAATTTTACTATATAAAGCCTTGATGCTATCATCGTTGTAAAGTATTTTATCAAATTGATTATCTTCATCTATCCACTTCCATTCACTCTGATGAATTTCAGGATGATTTTCTTTCATTAGTGTTGAACCATAATTATTATCTTGTATGGCATATTCCCACCAATCTGGTAGTTCACCTCGTCTGACATTCCAAACTTCTCCGCCAAGATTTTTGACAACTTTTATTTCATTAGAGAATCGTACATCAGGAATGATGTAATTATTTTGAACATTTTTCATTATTTCTTGTTTCACAAGACTGACCCATATGCCGTGATAGAATCCATTTCTCATACAATCTGTGCCGAACTCTTGTAAGACTAATCTAGGTGTTATTTCTCTGCCAGTTTCTTTAGTCCAAAATTCGTCAACAGTTTCACGCCATTCTCTACTTTCTAATGAGTCACCTTCTAGCATATCTCTGTTCCAACCGAATACACTTGCAACTCCATCTTTGAGTTTATCTGCAAAACTTAACTTAATAAAATTGTGTTCTTCGACTAGAATGTCAGCAACTGTACCTTTACCTGAACTAATTAGTCCTGTGATACCTATTATCATTTGGTGTCTATCCATACTTAATAAGTATATTATAACATAACAATCAACTAATTGTCAATGCTTTTATGAGTCTATATCTCGGGTTTTTATGTCTTTCCATATGGCGGCTTTCATTTCGTCTGTATAATCAAGCCAGTCAAAAATCTCAGTCATGTGTCGTTTGCATCCGATACAGTAGTTATTTTTGTTATATTTGCATATGCTTACGCAAGGACTTGCGTACTTATATTTAGATATTTGATTCTTATCCAATCATTACACCTAATGGTGCAGAACCATCGATATATAGTTTCAATTCAGTTTCTAATTTCTCTATATCTGCCATTGCATCTGCTTTTAAGGCATCACCATTTAATGAAACTCCACCTTGTGCGCCAGGAAGTGTAGCAAATTTAGAACGTGCCTCACCAATCATCTTCTTGCAAAAAGCAGTTGAGTAATCTCTCATCCATGATTTTAAGTAAGGGTCCATTAGAAGTTGGTCGTCTGGACGTTCTAAGTATACATGAAGTAGAACGACTTCATCTGCTCTCATTTTTCTTAAAAGTTTCATCTTATGAGTGTTTGGATTCCAAATAAATTGTATATCAGTTGCCGCAACTCTGTTTAGTGTTTCACGGTACTGAGAGAATAATTCATAAGTTGAAATGCCACCTATGTGATTGTTCATAAAGAAATATGAGTTTGCATATGCTAACTCAAATGGGTCCATATCAATACCAGAAGATATACCATGACCAAAAGAACGATGCCATATCTTTTTTACTTCTATTATTTCTGCAGGAAGAGAATATTCATCGACATCTTTTTTAAGTTCGATAGTATACATATCTTCTTCTACTGCATTTTCAGAACGTTGTCTAATCTTATCTAATGCAATATCAATTGCAAGGTCGTAGTGTTCTGGGTCTAATTCAATATCGACCATCCCGTCACCGAGTAACAGTCTAATCTGTTTAATTGTATCGTTTTTTATTTTATTGCGTTGTTTTGGCATTATATGACCCTCAAAATATCGTTTGAACTATATAACAGTATTTATCAAAAAACTTTTATAATTAAACTATGGTCATTGAATCTGCCGTTCATTTTTGCTTCAACAGTGGTAATAGCATCAAATTCTTTGTTTAATGAACGTTTTGCTACTTTCTTAAACGTTACTAATTGTTGAAGTGGCTTTCGTAATGTCTTGCATACACTTGTGTTAGTATCGAATCCTTGAATAGTTGTGCCTTTGACACTTAATCCTGAACCCTCTCTTTTTAATCCTTTAGGGTCAATATTACTAGCATGATATATTCCTAATTTTCTTGTCTTAGAATTATATACAATCGCGGCATTTGCCCCTATTAACTCAGTTGGATGAACACTAATTGATTTTGTGTCTGCGTGATGGTCTAAATATTTGAAACTTTTGATTTGTTTTTCTTTACTTATTACTTTTTTCTTACGTGGTTTTCTTGTTACTTTTCCTTTTAATACAATGTTCTCACATGCATCTCCTATCATTTTATACATCTTATAATGATTTTTTATATCAGTCTTAGACATATGAGAATAACCTTCTTTAAGTTGCTTATGCATATCTTTTTCATGTTCGTTCAACTTCTTAATATCTGGTGGATTAAGAAGTTCATCAAATTCATTAAACATTGGTTCATATAATTTTGATATGATTTTAGCATGATTTGGTTTTGCACCAACAATCAATAATATTCTTTGAGGATTAAAACCAGCCAACATCTTCGTTGAACCATCATAATCGTAAACAAACTCATCAATATCCCATGCCATCTCTATTGATTTATTTTCTAAAAGTTCTTGAATCGATGGCTTATACTTCTTAACTTTAGTTTTTTGTTCTTCTGCTTTTTCTTTTTTAATTTTTTTACCAATTTCAATAATTTCATCTATATCATTTCTGACTTCTTCACTTACATCTTTTAATCCTTTTTCAGGATTCATAATACCACTCATTGTTTTAAAATATTCTGGGATTCCTTTATGATTCTCTGGCATTCCTCTTGATAATGCTCTTACCGAGCCACCTAATGTTGCTCTTGTTCGCCAATCTGGTGCCGCTTTATATGATGCAACATCTTCTTTCGTATATCCATTAGATAACATCCAATCTGCTACCCACGGAATAAAAGTTTTTGTTTTATAATAGTAACCATAATAATAAGCAGTACGTGAACGTTCTCTATAATAACGTTCCGCTGTCCATTTATCCGAATCCGTCCAATCAGGTTCAGAGCCAGTAAATGCCTCGTCAAGAAATTTTCCTTTACTAGTTGTCTTCTTTTTTCTCTTTATCATGTGTATTGTCACTATTCTCTCATATCATTTATATAGCAATATTGTAGATATTATATGACAACTTTGTCAATTTGTCAAGTTTTCTGCTGTTTAATATACGAATCTTGCAGTTTTAGTATTCATATCTACTTCTCTAATTCTTTTTATTATGTTTATATCAAGTGCATTTATCAGTAATGCACTTCTAAAACTATCACTATTATTTGGCATAGTACTATGTAATGTTCTTGTATTATATATTAACGCATCACCTGGACTTGAAACAAATTGAAAACCTTTTGTTGTTAATAAGTCATTATACTCTTCTTGATTTTCTTCTATATCTTTATAATAAAATCTATTAAGATGTGAACCAGGTAAAATACACGTTGCTCCATTTTCTATTGTAAACGAATCTAATGGAATTATACATTGTACTCCAAGCACTTCGTCATTTGATGTATGAGCATAATCTTCAAATCTATAGGGAGTATCAATGTGTGCCCTAATTTTTTGACTATTAGGTCTTGTTGTAATAGTATCAACAACATGAATGCTCCATTCTTTTCCTTGAAAAAATGCATCAAGATATCTACTCAAAATCTCTACTATGGGCTGCCACATCTCTTGTGGAGGCACTTTACTCCACCAGACGTTATATTGTCTATCTTTGCGATGTTTTGCGTAATACAGACCATTTACGGCGTTTCCACGGTGTATATTAGCAGGGTTTATTGCCCATAACTTAAACTGTCTTACTGCAAAAGGTGAAATCAATTCTTTTATTGAGACATATCCTTGATTATTTTGATTTATCATAATTATTGCCTTCCTAAATGTTTATTTATAATTTAAAATTATATAATACTATTATAAGATAAATACAGTAAGAAGTCAAATGGAGATTATTTAATATGGGTAGACTTAGCCTATGGAATCCTAAAAAGGGTAACGATTATAAATTTATTGATAAGACGGTTAAAGGACACTTTGACCATGGCGGAACATCTCTTCTGATTCACAAATATCTTGGTTCACAAGATACTACTGACCCAGATTATGACCCGGCTATGCCTGCAATACAGGATTTACTCTTTTTAGAGAACCGTGATAGAAAATATGAAAAAGATTTATACGACTTAAGAGGCGTATATACAGTATCTGACCAAGATTTCGAATTATCGCAATTCGGTATGTTCTTAGGTAATGACCAACAAGTGTTCACTCTACATTTGAACGAAATGGTTAACATGCTAGGTCGTAAGATAATGACTGGCGATGTAATCGAACTTCCTCATATGCGTGAAGATATGATGCTTGAGGGTAATGACGGTGTTGAACCAGATGCTGTCAATCAATATTGGGTAGTCCAAGAAGCAACAAAAAGTGCTGATGGATTCGATCCTGGTTGGTGGCCACATATTTGGCGAGTTCGTTGTAAGCAATTACAAGACACACAAGAATACAAAGATATTCTTGGTACTGGTGAGGAAGCAGATGATTTGAAAAATATTCTGTCTACTTACAACAAAGAACTTCAAATTACTGATGCTGTTGTTCTTGAGGCACAAGATAATGTTCCTGGAAAATACTGGGACTATAGAACAAACAACTTAATGTATGCAACTCCAAGCAATCATCCAGATGATGTAGACTATGCAACAGTCGTTCATGGAACACAGTTTCCTGATTCACCAACAGAAGACTCTTATTTTTTAAGAACTGATTACTCACCTTCAAGATTATTTCAATATAGAGATAATAAATGGTACAGAATCAATGATGACGATGGAGCATGGGAAGTAGGACACGCATTGCATCATCAATTTATTAACAATAGTGGTACAGTAGTGTTAGATGACGGCACTATTATAACATCAAAAGTAAATCTGTCGAAGGCAGTAAGACCAAAGGTAGACTAATATGGCACAAAATCATTTCTATGACAATCAAGTTCGAAGATACATTTTACAATTTATTAGAATGTTCAGTGGCTTCACAGTTAAAACTGGAAGCAAAATGAACGATAACACAACTGATTATTATATCAGAGTTCCAGCAAGATACGGTGATGTATCAAGAATGGCGGCAACTATTCTCAAAGGAAATTCTGAGAATGTAGTGAACTCTGCCCCATTTATTGCGGCTCATGTTCAAAGTTTACAACCAGACAGACAACGACTACAAGAGCCGTTTTTCCACGATGCTGTAAGTATTAATGAAAGAAAATTTGATGATAATACTCAATCGTATACTAGTGAACCTGGGCAAAAGTATAGTGTAAAACGATTAATGCCAGTTCCTTACTTACTGAATATGCAAGTAGATATTTGGACTTCTAATACAGACCAAAAATTACAACTACTTGAACAAATACTAGTTTTGTTTAATCCAGCATTAGAAATTCAACATAATGATAATCCAGTCGATTGGACTACTATTACAGTAGTAGAAATGACTGACTTACAATGGACAAGTAGAGGAATACCTGCTGGTATTGAAGACCAAATTGATATCGCAACTATGATATTTCAAATTCCTATTTGGATTAATCCACCAGCACAAGTATCAAGACAAAACGTAATTAGAAATATTATTAACAACATATACACATATACAGATTTAGATACACTTGATTACGACCCAGATGCTTTTGAGTTCTTTAGAGATTTAAATGCACAATCAAGTGTTATTGTTACTCCAGGAAACTATGCCTTACGAGTTTATGAAAATAGTGGAACAGTATTATGTAGACCATATGCAAACGGAAATTATGATGCAAGTATTCCATGGGATACTGTACTTAAAGAATATGGTACGTTAGATAGTGGAGTATCAAGACTTCGATTAAAATATCATGGAGAAATAGATGACCTTAATGCCGATGTTATTGGTACATTGTCAGATACAACCGAGGCGACTACATTAGAATTTACAATAGACACAGATACATTACCAACAAATACAGTAACATCCGTTGATAAAATAGTCAATGCATCTACAGCCCAACCTGGCTTCGCTGGATTACCAGCAGAGGCAGTGGGACAAAGATATCTAACATTAGATGATGCTACTAGTAGCAGTGTATGGGGAATTGATGTTTCTGCAAACGATATTATGGAATATAATGGAACTGCATGGGTACTTAGTTTTGACGCAAGTGCTTATACAACCCGTGCTTATGTAACAAACACATTTACATCACAACAATTCAAATTTGAGAAAGGTGAGTGGACTGACACATTCCAAGGAATATATGAAGCAGGATATTGGAGACTAGAACTAGTAACTACACCATAATGAAAGAATCAAAAATTAAAGCGGCTGGTGGATGCATACTTGCAAAAAACACAGGTCGCATACTTCTTCAACAACGAGCATTAGATGGATCATTTCCTAGAAATTGGGGATTCTTTGGTGGTAAAGTAGAAAACTATGAAAACATTTCTCAAACACTATTGCGAGAATTAACAGAAGAATTAGATATAAGTGTTATAGAAGATGTCATTAAGATATATCCATTAGACCAATATCATACAAGAAATGGCGAATTTAGTTATTACTCTTTTGTAATATTAGTTAAAAAAGAATTCATACCAAAAACAAATCACGAATCAGGTGGATACGCATGGGTTGATACCAACTATGTCCCCAAACCATTACATCCAGGTACAAGACGTACTCTATTCAGAAAGAAAAAATTAAAAATTGTAAAAGACATTATATCGTCACTTTGAGTTTATCTCAAAAATAGTAAATACTATTGTAGGGAAGTTTAGAGGAGACATAGTGAATCATATTATAAATTTAGAAAAACAACGATTCATCCGTGACTGTAAACAAGTTCTTAAAGGTGAAAGAATTACAAACAGCCTAAGAAGGACTATCATTCATTCAAGTCCAGGACATGTAGAATATCTTAAAAGAGACTTGAACGTTACTGAGTTACGACTTGTAGATATCGTAATCGCAAAAGTAAAAGAACAATCAAAAAAATCATTATCAGCAAGTAGCCAACGAATCAATATATTGGCTATAAGTGTACTGGAGAATTTAGCAACGGAAAATTCAGAATTTGCTATTGAAGAAATAACGAAAAGATACAGAGAGAGTATCAATCCAGTGAAAGCCCTATATTACGATTTACAAGAAATTATGTTTCTGTATGACGGTAAACCCAAAAACAAACATCATCAATTTCTTATCAATAAATTCAACAAGATAGAATCATTCGAAAAAATATTTGTAGCAATCAATAGAGATATCAATGACTTAAACGAATGTAAACAACGTATCAATAAATTAAAAACTGACCATAATTATCCAAACACTACTGAACATCTAAAGAAAATAGTAGATTTACATAATGAAATGATTCAGTGGAAAACACTGTTTGAAAAGTTTCCTGAGTGGATTGATGAGAATTCGTTACCTATTGATATAAAGGGTTCTACAAACTTTTGTAAAACTATCAAAAAAATATTTAAAGTAATTTAGAGTAGGTCTGACATTGAAAACTCTACATTAGTAGTCGCCAATGTAAGTCCGTCAATTGTAGTTCCCAAAAAAAGTTCATTCAAGATAGAAACACTATCTCCATCTCTTTCAAATATTGAGTCATGCTCTACAGCAAACTTGAAAATCATTCCAGGGCCTGTTAGTGTTGGGGCTAGACCATCTAGTGTAACTGATAATGGATTGTTCATAATGATGGGTTGTGCAACCAATGACATAAGGTTTACTGCATCATCTAAGTTTTGTTGTGACTGGTCTAATATATCGCCAGTATGAGTAATATCCAATGTCTTCACATACATTGTATAAAAATTAATGTTTCCTGCTAGATTTTCACCTGCCGTTGCCGCACCATGTATTCTTGCCATAATATTATCTCCTAACTATATATAGTATTTATCTAAAATTAGACTTCATTGTTATGAAACAATATCAGAATCGGTTATTAAACCTCTATCATATGTGTAATTATCTGTATCTGTATCTGTAATAGCACCGTAATTGATGTTAGACACATCTGAAGTTTCTGTAATGACACCAAAGTTATGTGTGTCACCAGTTGGTATCGTATGACCAAGTTCAATCCAAGAAGCACCATTATAACCCTCAAATGCATCTACATCAGAGTTGAAACGCATCATACCAACAACTGCTGTTCCTGGACGTTGTGCTGTTGTTCCTACTGGTATTGTTATTGCACCTGTGCTTGTGATTTTTGCATTACCATTTATTGTTACCTCATTAGTTGCAAAATCACCATAAATTAAAGGAGTGGATGTATCACTATTATCAATATATAATTTATTTGAACCTGTTTCGTTATATCCTGCTTTATATCCTAAGAAGACATTACCATCTCCAGTAGCATTACTATAGCCTGCTCTCATTCCGAGAGAAGTATTCTCATGACCATTATTTGTATTAAGTGCCCATTTACCTACAGCAGTATTATTTTTACCAATAAGATTTTCATATAAGGCTTGATTACCCATCGCAGTATTATTATCACCACTAATATTCTCTTGTAATGCGTAGGCACCTACAGCAGTATTATTTTTACCGATTGTATCATTAGTTAAGGCATTGTAACCCATCGCAACATTTTGAATTCCAGATGTAAGAGCATCTGATGAATTAGTACCTAATGCTACATTCCATAAAGTTGGGTCATCTGTGATACTAGTAGTAAATGCAGTATTGAACTCTGTCAATGTTCCAGACAAAGTATTATTTGCTAGATTAATTGTTTTATTAGTTAATGTATCTGTTGTATCTCTACCAACTAAAGTATGTGTTGCATTTTGTATTGTGACTGTTCTGTCTGCGGTTGGGTCGGCAACTGTTAAAGTTGTTTCGAAATCATTTGAAGTAGAACCTTCAAACTTTAGAGTGTTTTGAACTTGTATCTCTGTTGAGTTTACTGTTGTTGTAGTACCTTGAACTGTTAAGTCGCCAGTTACAGTTAAATCTGAGGCTGTTGTAATTCCAGACCAAGCATTTGAGACCCTAAACTTTACTGTACCATTTGATGTATCAAACCAAATGTCATTTGTGTTTATTGTATATGTATTACTCGGGTCTGCATCTCCTTGATAGAAGGTGGTTCCAGATTTTCCAATTTTAAAGTAGGGAACACTAGTCCCTTTTGCATTAATTGTTACAGCCATTTTCGTTCCTCAACGTTCGTTTTAATGTCAGTCCTAATAAATTAAGTCTGTCGTTAAAGATT